>Ga0207109_1068_pt1 | contig 24713 bp, 25 predicted proteins | sample Alteio_BWMinHeat_73_FD_153584 | JGI IMG/M metagenome (GOLD analysis project Ga0207109, IMG submission 153584) | Enriched cells from forest soil in Barre Woods Harvard Forest LTER site, Petersham, Massachusetts, United States -... | ecosystem: Environmental > Terrestrial > Soil > Temperate forest >... | reverse complement strand
TTTAAATAACGCTGATTTTCTGGTATTGATGGTTGTTTTAAATAAAATTGCGCCGCTTGTTCTAAAGCTTCCACGCTAAACAACGCGCCTTGTTTTTCTAAAGCAATTTGATGTTCACGAAAAGCATCAGCAATTAAAACAAAACTCATGCCGTGCAAATCCCGGGGGATTATTGCGGGAGAAGCAGCAGTCGATTCTGCAACTGTATATTTTTGATCTGGCATCGCTTGCGCTTTGGAATCTTTTAAAAGCTTGTGATCTTTCATGACTTTTTCTTGCTTTTCCAACAGGACAGGATCTTTAGGATCGGCAGACACCGGCGTGTATTTGCTATCGGCTTTGCTGTCAGACTTGCTGTCTTTTGTTGAATTGGTTGGAACGTTTTCTAATAATAATTCCTTCAAAGTGCTGACGTCGCCTAACTGCACAAGATGATGTAAACTTTCTGGATGTGTGGCTAATTGGGAAAACGTGCGTTGTTGTTGTGCTACGCGATCTTGCAATTCCTGGATTTGTTTGTCGGTATTGGCTTTAGCTTCTTGTCTAGCTTTTTCTACGGCAACAATATCTCGCATAGTTTCATGCTGAATTTCTACTGTTCGTTTTAGCTTTTGTGCTTCTTCCCACAACCATTGCGCACCAGCTTTGGTGATTCGAGTGCGGCGAATATCTAAATCGATAAGTGCAGTGTTTTTTAATAACGTAACCAAAGCCGGAATATTCTCGTCCCGTAACACGCTATTTTGTAAATTCAGTTGTTTAATATTCGGATAGCCGGCTAGTGTGTTGAATAACGGTTCCAATTCCTGCAAGCGCAATGCGCGTATACCAACATCCCAGACCTTGATGGTTTTGTCTATTGAGCTACTAATCACACATCCATCCGGTAGCAGTTTGAGCGCCCTAACAGAATTGCTATGTCCTGTTAAGATGGTAAGGCAGGCTTTCGTTGTTATATCCCACAGCCTAATGGTATTGTCATCCGATCCGCTGAGCAGATGTCTATCTGATAGCACAACAAGCGCATGCACACCACCACTATGCCCACTTAAAGTAGCCTCATGGCTGAGGCCTGGGCCTTTCATCTTGTTTAGGCTGCACAAGATTGTGACGGTGCCGTCATCTGAACTGCTAATTATGCGCTCGTCCGATAGCATCGCAAAGGTGTAAACCTTCCTAAAATGATAGCTTTTCGACATAAATTTCAGATCGCGATCCCAAATTATGAGGGTGCCGTCACTCGAACTGGTAATCACACGTCCATCTGGCGATGCCGTGAGAGCCCAAACATTACCGTCATGCCCTTCTAAGGTGGTATCGCAGGTTTTTAGATCGAGACTCCAGACCTTGGCAGTTTTGTCAGCTGAGCCACTAATTACTCGTCCATCCCCCAACATTGTGAGGGTAAAAACATAACTGCCATGCCCTTGTAACGTGACATCACAGATTTTCAGGTTGCGATTCCAGACCTTGATGGTACCGTCCATTGAGCAACTGACTAGACGTCCGTCCGGCAATACTGCAAGGTCATTAACACTATCGGTATGCCCTTGTAATGTAGCATCACAGATATTCAGACTGCGGTTCCAAACCTTGATGTTTTTGCCTGCGGTACTGGCCACGCGTCCGTCCGATAACACAGCAAGGGCATAAACCCCATCGCCGTGCCCTATTAAAGTTGTAACTTCCTTGGGCTGGAATTTTGCGTCATAGTGCCGGTGCCAGGATAGATCGATAGCTGTTAATTTGGCGTCTTTTTTTAATTCGCCTAGCTGAGTTTGCAGATCAAAAATATGAAACGGCCGCGTGCCGTTGGGGTCTGGAGTTTTGGCATCTGCTTTCACGGCTTGCATGGTGATTTTCCTTAATAAAAGACACAATTTTAAAAAGCGCTTATTGTCGCTGGTATAGGCCGGAATGGGTAGGGGATGCAAGCACAGATAGTTAATTTATATTATGTTCTATGCTGGAGATAAATTCTTAAAGTCAGAGTGTTCTATGGGCAGTAGAAATTGTTTAAATTTATTGAACTTTTTTAAAAAGCAAAGTATTTAATTGCCTAAAGTCATTTGGTTGATGTCAGAATAACCAGTTTTCAGGGTAGACCAATTTTGGACAACACTGCAATAGAATTACATGCTATTGCAGTAGGTTTAGGTAGGTCTTAATTTGCAAAACATCGCATAAGTGTATGATTATATTTAACTTTTAAAAAGACTAACCGTATCATGGACAAAATACGCCTGGGCATTTGCATTATCGTCATCAAAATTTTACTATTACAAACGTTGTCGCCACGTCCTTGCAATTCATTTCTGGTGAAACATTCAAAATTTTCGCAGCTTTTAATAAATTTCCTGCTTCGATTTCTTTTGTGATCCCTGACTCTCACTGGGCTACTACTGTACGAATGGCTTTTTTTCTATCAATAAATTTGCTGATCTTATCAGCCAACGCTTGCTGAGATAGTCCCGCAGCCAAATGCGATGTTTTCATTCGCTGTGCAAATGTCATTTTTATTTTTAACCTAATTTAGAATTTATACGATTTTAATTTGCAGCACTCTTGTTGTTCTTTTTTTGCTTGTTCTAAGTAGTAGTTGTTGTTCCCTGTGTGGCAGTAAGCATCAACCATTCCTTGCAATTGGTTGAGATGATGCAAATAAAATAAATCAACCTTAGTTTGATCGGCTTGATGTGTATTTTCGCTTTTGATAATTGTAATCGCCATATTCATATCCGTACCCTCTTGCGTTGGTCACTGTTGATTACAAAAACTTTTGTATGGTCAGTTGTAAATCTTCGTATGTAGCTGGTTTTACCAGCACAGCATCCATTCCTGCCGCTAAGCATTCGGCTTCTTTTTCGCTACCGTAGCCGGTGACGCCAATGATCGGCGTATACTTTTGTGCACCTTCGTTTTTTCTAATTTCTTTCGTTGCATCAAGACCGTTTAGTTTTGGCAAGCCAATATCCATTAAAATAATGTCATAGCCTTTAGCAGCCATCTCAACAGCTTCTTGCCCATTGACAGCCACCTCTAGTTCATAGCCAAATTTCATGATCCATTTTTCGTGCGTAATCTGAATGATTCGATCATCTTCAACTAACAAGATGCGGGGAGTTTTTGCGCAATATTTTTTAGTAACATCTTCGTCGTTTTCAAAAGTGCTATTATTTAATTGCACCGCTTGTGCTGATAATGAAATTTTTTCGATAAAATACCGTAAGCGATTGGCGCAACATTTTGTATCTTCCAAATAAGTTCTTTGTTCAGCTAAAGTCAGCGGCTCTTTATCATCCAACAGAAAATTAAGCAGATTAAGTATGCCGGTTAATGGTGTGCGTAATTCATGATCCAGAGTGTTGCGACTATAAGGTAAGAAAACAGTTTCCATGGCTTTTCCTAAATTATACTAAACAGCGCGTACTACTTAGTAATTTCTATTCTTGCCACGACTCCAATCATTACCGCATGCTCAAGTGAGAACCCGTTGATCAAGTTAGGGTTTTTTAATACTTCGCGTGCTGTGCGAACCATAAAAAGTTTTTGATCAATTATTTCAATTACAAGTTCATCACCACGATTTATAGCAATAAGTTTGTAACGAATCATATTGTTTTTCGATGGATTGCTGTCTGTCATACTCCCCTCCACTAAATATTCCTATAGGAAACTAAATATTATTTATTATAGGAAGTATAATACGGGTACAATCTTAATTTGTCAATTGTCAGTCCCAGGAGATACAATACGTTCTCCAGATACTTTTAATTAGGCATGGTTTAGGTATGGAAAAGCAACGAATTGTTACAGTGATTGCTGATAATGTTAGAGCCCTGATGAAGCAACAAGGCCTATCAAGCATAGGACTTGCAAAAAAATGCGGTATATCTACTGGCACAATAAGCAAAATTATTCACGGCAATATGAGTATTACTGTGCCTATGCTGGTAACGCTTACTGAAGGTTTAAATGTTCAGACTCATGATATTTTAGAAGGACTAATTGGAAAAAAGACAGCAAAGGTAAAACTCAATAAAAATGAATTATTGTTTATCGGAGTGTTATCCATTAACAATAAAAGGCTTACTTGCGTTAAAGATTATGCTGGGAAAATTATAGGGACATCTGAATTGGAAGGAGGACTAGATATTGCCGAATCACTACCCGGTGTGCTGCATCGTATACAGCAAGCTACTGAAAATGCTTTGTTAAATAATAAGCATAATCGACTTAATTTAAGACATGCTAGCCTCACAGTTGTAGCACAGTCATACGAGTTTGAGGAAACCAGAAATAAATTCGAAGCTTATGCTAAAAAATACTTTAGAGAGGTTAAATTAGTTCCTGATTGGCAAATTACCCATTTAGCCACCTTCAAAAATTCGCCTGGCATCTCACTTGTTATTGATAAGGGAGTATCTCTTTCCTATTTGCATGACGGCAAACTTAAAAAGCTGGGTGGGTGGAAATTCCCGATTTATGATCTTGGCGGCGAAAACTGGCTTGGCCTTGAGACTCTTAGGCATGCTATTGAAGCGCATGAAGGTTATATACCTATGTCTAGCCTTGCCCATACGTTGCTAACAAAATTTAATAACAGCATCGAAAAAATCACGGAAACTTGTTTTAAAGGCGCAAGAGACCGAGATGTCTATAGCTCATTTTCAGATATTTTATTACGTTGTTATTTTGCTGGAGATAAGGCAGCGAAGGGAATATTAGAACATGGATTTGAGCTAATTTATCGTGCTATTAATAAAGTGGATGCAGTTTTAGAAGCAAAATATAAAATAGCTTTAAACGGTTCACTGGCCAATGTCTACAAAGATTTTTTTACTGGGGATCGCTTAATTTTTTCGCCAAGCGATACTAAAAAAGTAAAACTTTTGGCGGATATGGCTAAAAATATGTATTCTTCTGAAGCTTTATACCTATAAAAGGCGGTATTAATTTTTATAAAAACTACAAACTAAAGCTTCGCTTCATATACTCAGCAATAAAGCTCCCCTTTATCTCTTCTGAAAACACGGATAGTGGTGTACCCATTTTGTACCAGCTTGCAGTAGAAAAAAAAGCTCTCCAACAAATGGTAGAAAGGTGGTAATTATGGCAACAAAACACAAACGCAATTTATTTGAAGAATTGAAACAAGGTATCGAAGAAATTAACGCCTATAAAGCGGGTAAGATAACTTTGCGTACTCATGTTATTGAGAGAAAACCACGTCCCAAAATAAATGCTGATTTAATCCGACAAATACGCGAAAAACTCCATATGTCGCAAAATGTGTTTGCCTTGAAATTACGACTCTCTCCTCGTACACTGGAAAAGTGGGGGCAGGGGAAAACAGTCCCTAATGATCAAGCCGCAGCCCTTATTTTACTGGTACGTAAATATCCTGATACGCTGGAGCGGTTGGAAGAAATTTAAATGAATCTAAAGGAAAAGTTTATGACACTTTCCGTAAAACAACAATTACTGGTAGATGCTTTTCAAAAACATATCAATGCTGAAATCGACAAAGATTTAAATACTACTTTAGCAACGATGACCCATGATCCTCATCTGAATAATATTCCAACTATGATTGGTGGAGAGGGCTTAGAAGGCGTTCGTAAATTTTATAGTGCATTCATTCTCACAGGAAAATTTTTTCCCCCAGACACAGAAATGACACCCGTATCACGCACTATTGATGAACATCAATTGGTGGACGAAATCATTTTTAAATTTACGCACACTACAGAAATTGGTTGGATGCTTCCAAATATTGCACCAACAGGAAAACATATCGAAATTCCATTGGTAGTGATTGTTGGATTTTCGGATGGGAAAGTGACCCATGAACATATTTATTGGGATCAAGCGAGTGTGCTTGTACAGATAGGCTTATTAAACCCCAAGGACTTGCCTGTCAAAGGTATAGAATCAGCGCATAAAATGGATGAATTACGAAAAAGATTGTTATAACAAAATATCTTTTTACCTTTTTCACCTCTACTATAGTGTTTCAGACAACCTGACCTACCCTAAAATTGGCAAAATATTTGAAGAACTATATTTAAACTAAGATCAACACGCTTTCTTTTGGTAGATTTTAAAACCATTTTCTTCTGTTAGATACGCATAACAACGAAACAGTTTTGCAAACTCAGGTTCCTGAGAAAAAAAACCAATATAATCAAATTTTTTATTATTATAATATCCCAACCAGATTTTAGTATCTACAAAAACCAATCGAGGCTGATTTTTATAAAAATCCTGTGTCACGGCATTGAGTATCCATTGTTTTTTCACGCAGAGTTTTTGAAACAACGTGTTTATTTTCCGGGATATCTAACAATTGAGTCAAGCCTGGCAAGAAAATCAGGCCGGGAAAGCGCGAAGCGGAACGCACAGGCGCGTAATCCACAACAGGATAAGCACCACTCACAAACGGATATAAAAAATAAATCGTTCCGCCGGCGGCATATTTTGTCACTAATGCACGCGTCGTATTTATATAAGATTCTGTCGAGAATGCTTGGACAAGATTTTTATAGCTCGTGAAACTAAAAGCAATCCATGAAAATCCCACGAGAGTAATACAAGCGACCGTAGTTTGTAGAATAATTCTGAACTGCGCTTTGTCTTGGTTTAAATAATTACAAACCAATATTTTTACCAGCAATAAAGTCGATATTATAAGATAGGGAATCCAGTGATAATACCACAGTGCGCGCTGCACGATAAACACCAGCAGAAACCCTGTCGCACTCAACAATAAAATACAATCAAACTGCCAATACGGCTGATGATCTTTGCCCATCAAACAACTGCTCATTAATAATAACCAGGCGAATACCGGCAATGAAAAACACATTTGCCACAGACTATAAGGCAAGCCCCGTAAATATAGATCATTTACCAGAGGTAACATGACAGTAAGATAATCAGGCGTAAAAATAATAATAGAAATACAATAAATAATTACTACCAGGATTACCGCCAAGATCTCCGGCCGGAACCAAAAAAATAATTTTTTATTTTTTATTATTAAATAAATTTCAATTAAACAAGGCGCCATAAAAAAATAAGGCTTGATAGAAAATCCTATTCCTGAAATTATTCCTATTATATAAGCCAGTGATTTGCGTACTGTCTGACGTTCTGCTCTCAATATCGCCAGAAAGAAATAAGGCAAGCCGAGCATTGCCATCAAATGCTCCCGCTGGCCCAGATCACCAGCGGGCAATAATAAAAAAGTAAAAATAATTGTAATTAATAAAACATATCTAATATTATTATTTTGGGGGATGAATATTTTTTTAAGTGTGATATTACAAATAAAAAACATTCCTATAGCCAGCATAAATATATAAATCTTAAAACTGGCAACAATAAAAGCAGAAAAAAACTGATTGAATATAACGGGGGGAATATATAAATATAAAATCAGTGGAGGATTCGTTTCGAAAAAATCATACCCATAACGGCCGCCATGCAATAAACTCCCGGTAGTTTGCAGAAGCCAGCTAATATCTCCCGAAGGATAAATACAGGCTTGGATAATTCCCGCGAGAACAATACATAATATTATCCAAAAATAAATTTTTAAATACATCATCGACTATATTTGTATTTCAATAATCTACTAATATGAACTAAATATTTAAAACGTTCTTTTAGGGTTAATTTACTCTTGCCTTTATAACGCTCAGAAAAATGAATCGGAATTTCTACGATATTTTTGCAGTTGCACTTTGTCATTAATTCTAAACCGATTTTATATCCAATAGGATCCAAAAAATCCACAGACAAAAATGTCGTTTTTTTTATACAAAAAAAACCTGACAATGGATCGGTTTTGTTAATAATATATTTAGCTATTGTTCTTGCCATCCAGGCATTAAACTTACGTGCTGTTGACCAAGCTTTATCCACACTCCCGCCTTTTATAAAACGAGAGCCCAACACAAAATCCACGTCGCCCTGTTGAATAATTTCCACCATCTGCGGAATAGTTTCTACGGGATGACTTAAATCCGCATCCATGCAAACTAAAACAGAATATTGCGCCTGCTTAAATCCTTCGATAACGGCCGAGCTTAATCCACGCTGATTTTTTCGTACAATTAATTTTATCCAGTTATAATTTAACGAAGTAATATATTCTTCAGTTCCGTCGTTACTGTCATCGTCAACAATAATCAGTTCGATCGGCGTCAATTGTGTTCTAAGTCCAGCAATCTGCCGGATGAGTTCCGGCAGGTTTTCACTTTCTTGAAAAGTGGGAATGATAATAGAAGTATCTGTTTTTTCTTTCACAGATTATGGTTTTGGTCTATTATCCAAATTGCTAGTAACATTGGATTGGGGAGAAGACTGTGCTTGAGAAAAAACTTGTGGTGGTTTTAAAAAATCTGTAACAGCAATGCTATTTCCACTTGTATTCGCTCCCAGTTGCTTACAACGCGCTTCTGTTGCCTGGAACACAAGATCCATTGTTCCTCCAAACTGCCATTTGCGAAATTCTTCCAAACCTCTTTCGGTTGCCCCCCCCGGTGTGGTTATATGATGCTGCAATGTCTTAATAGGAGTCCCCGTGTTTCTTGCTAATTTGACAGCTCCATAAACCGTCTGCATTACCATTAATTCAGCAGTTGCAGGTTCTATACCAAGATTTTCAGCCGATCTTATCATTTCCTGCATCATTTCATAAACAAACGCCGGGCCACAACCGGTTACAACGGTACTTTTATCTATGCCGGCTTCCTTAGTCACCCAATGCGTTTTACCACACGCATTAAAAAAAGACTCAGCAATTTTTCGTTGCTCTGATGTGACAAACGGATTTGCAAAAAGTGCAGTAAATCCTGCGCCTACTGAAGCAGGTGTATTAGGCATACTACGAACAATCCCCAAACCACCTCCTCCTAACTCTTGCTGTAAAGCATCAGTACGTATGCCAGCTGCTATTGAAATAATCAACGGCTTTTTTATTTGTACTGTTTTTTGCAATTTCCCTAGCAACCCCTTGCATATCCTTAGGCTTCACTGCCATAACAACCACATTTGCATCTCTTACAGCCTCTGAATTATTTTGAGCAGCCGTGACTTTAAAATCAGCCGCTAAACTCATAAGCTTATTCTGTCCAAGACTACTCACAACAATCTGTTGCGATGGATACTGATGGTTAATTATTGCATCCGCAAGAATGCGGGTCATCTTTCCACCACCTACAAAAGCAATTCTGGATGCTAATAAGCTCAGCATTTTATATCTCCCGTAAAAATTAAATAATCGTCAGAAATTAATGGAAAAAGAGAGTACCATTGCGAAAATTTTATGACAAGCTTGTATTAGATTTTTTTATTGATCTATCCACTGAGGTGTTCGTTTTTCCAAAAACGCGCTTAATCCTTCTTGTCCTTCAGTTCCAATGCGTAACTTCGCAATAGTTTCTGCACTGAATTTAATTAACTTCTCATCAATAGATTGATGGACTATTTCAGCAATAAATTTTTTAGCGGCACACATCGCTTGTGGACCCTTGTCTAATAAATTTTCCGCCATACGCCGCCCCGTTGTTTTTAACGTATTTTCATCGTCTGTTATTAATTGGATTAATCCTATACGTTGCGCTTCGTGTGCGTCAAAATATTCAGCCGTTAAAAAATAACGCCGCGCTGCCCGTTCACCGATTGCAGCAAGCACATAAGGCCCAATTACTGCCGGAATAAGACCTAATTTAACTTCTGAGAGACAAAAACCGGCTTGTTTACTGGCAATAGCGATATCGCAACAAGCAACCAATCCCACACCGCCGCCATAAGCCGCACCCTGTATTAATCCCAGCGTAGGTTTATTTAAATTATACAGCGTGCGCATCAAACCGGCCAATTTCAGTGCATCCTGCAAATTTTCCTGTTCAGAATAACTCACCATACGCCGCATCCAATTTATATCAGCACCCGCGGAAAAACTTTTGCCATTGGCTGTTAATATTACTACGCGAACGTCCACATTATTATTTAACTGCTGTAGTATCTCCGTTAAATTTTTAATTAAAATATCATCAAACGCATTGTGTACTTCCGGACGATTCAACGTAAGCGTAGCAATACCGTTGGTAATACTCACTAATAAATTATCGCTAGACATAAATAGAAATTCCTACTATAAACTTAATTTAAACTTATTTTAAATCGCTTATTAAATATTAAATATAAATTTTATGAACTTACCTACTCTCCCTTCTTCCAGCACTTCCTCCCACTTGTGTCCCTGCGGATCACATAAAGTTTACAGTAAATGCTGTGAGCCGTTTATTCAAGGCGAACAAATTCCTCCTACGCCCGAAGCGCTAATGCGTTCGCGCTATTCTGCTTTTACGCAGGCTAACACACAATATATTATCGATACGATGAAAGGCGCGGTCGCCCAGCAATTCGATCCTGAAAAAACTCGCACGTGGACACAGCACGTTACCTGGCTGGACCTGCAAATACTCCAGGCGCCGCTGGTGACGGATAACGATACGATCGCTTCCGTAGAATTCATCGCACGTTACCGTTTTCAGGAAAAAATTGAACATATCCATGAAATCAGCGAATTCCACCGCGAAAACGGCCGTTGGTATTATATAGACGGGCGGGCGGGCAATGCCACTACGCGATCTAAATCCACTAAGATTGGTCGTAATGATCCTTGCCCCTGTCACAGCGGAAAAAAATTTAAAAAATGCTGTGGATCAAACCCGGAGATACAGTGACAAGCTGTCTCTGGATTCTACTGTTTGTTGCCGCCGGCGGCTGGCTCGCTTACCACCGTGCTGTTCTAGGGGTATGGACGATCAGTTTTTTATTATTACTATTATTCCACATACACTATATTAATATTAATACAGGCTGGTTTAGCTCAACACTGGAAATACTCGCATTTCTCGCAATAGCAGCCGTGTTAAATATTCCGGCGCTGCGTCAAATTTTATTCACCCGTTTTATTTTCACCGCTTACCGAAAATTTATTCCGCCCATGTCACGCACGGAACGCGAAGCACTGCAGGCCGGAACAGTAGGATGGGAAGCGGAATTATTTCAAGGCATGCCGGACTGGCAAAAATTACTGGCCATCCCCGTCGCTTCGTTAACCGCTGAAGAACAAGCTTTTTTCGACGGTCCCGTCAACGAAGCCTGCCGCCTGGCGCACGATTGGGAAATCACGCATCTGCGCGCGGATTTACCCCCGGAATTATGGCAGTTTCTCAAAACAGAAAGATTTTTTGGTTTAAGTATTCCCAAAAAATACGGTGGCAGAGAATTTTCCGCCAGCGCCCATTTAGCGATCCTCACGAAACTCTACGGCCATAGCGTCACGCTGGCTACCACCGTGAATGTACCTAATTCACTCGGACCCGCTGAACTGATTTTACATTATGGTACGGATGAACAAAAAAATTATTATTTGCCACGATTAGCTCGCGGCGAAGAAATTCCCTGTTTCGCTTTAACCAGCCCTGAAGCGGGTTCAGACGCCAGCGCCATTCCCGACACGGGTATCGTCTGCCGCGGTCAATGGGAAGAGAAAGAAATAACCGGCATACGTCTTAACTGGGACAAGCGCTATATTACCCTGGCGCCGGTCGCTACTTTGTTAGGCCTGGCTTTCAAACTCTACGATCCTGATCACCTGCTAGGCAATCAAGAAGACTATGGTATCACCTGTGCATTGATCCCCACCCATATACCCGGTATTCATATTGGCCGCCGTCATTTTCCACTCAACGCCGTATTTCAAAACGGTCCTACGCAAGGCAACAATGTATTTATCCCGGTGGATTGGATAATCGGCGGAGTGAAAATGGCTGGGCATGGTTGGCGAATGCTAATGGAATGCCTGGCAACCGGCCGAGCGATTTCTCTGCCCGCCAGCGCCGTAGGTGGTTCAAAGACCGCCTTGCACGCCACCGGTGCTTACACGCGCATTCGCAAACAATTTAATTTACCGATAGGAAAATTCGAAGGCGTACAAGAAGCGCTCACTCGTATGACGGCTTATACTTATCTTATTGATAGCGCGGTTAAATTTACGGCCGCTACGATTGATCAAGGCAAACGGCCAACTGTCGCCTCCGCCATGATGAAATATCACGCGACTGAACGCGCGCGTCAGATAGCCAACGACGCGATGGATATTCACGGCGGTAAAAGTATTTGTTTAGGACCGCGCAATTATCTGGCGCGTTTTTATCAAACCATTCCTATTAGTATTACGGTGGAAGGCGCAAATATTCTAACCCGCGGTCTTATTATCTTCGGTCAAGGCGCTATGCGTTGCCACCCTTATTTATTAACCGAAATGCAAGCCGCGGAAGATAGCAATACTCAACGCGGGCTTAAAACGTTTGATAAAGCATTCTGTCATCATCTGGGATATATAATCAGTAATTTATCACGCGCGTTATTCTTAAGCTTAACGTCGGCACGTTTAGTATCTATACCCTATTCCTCGGGAAAAATACGACGTTATTATCAGCATTTTACGCGTTTCAGCGCGGTCTTCGCTTTGCTGGCGGATTGTGCGATATTGACTCTGGGCGCGGACTTAAAACGTAAAGAAAAATTATCCGCGCGCTTAGGCGATATATTAAGCCTGCTTTATATGGGCTCTACAGTACTTAAACGTTACCAGACACAAACTCCAGAAGAACAAGAAAATGATTACAGTATTATTCAATGGATATGCCAGGATTTATTATTAACTATTCAACAACAGTTAAATAATTTTTTACATAATTTCCCTAATCGTTTAATCGCCGGAATCTTACGCGTATTGGCTTTTCCTTTAGGTAAAAATTTTACCGCGCCTTCCGATCGCCTGGGTCAACAAATCGCCGAGTTACTGCAAAATTCTTTTACGACGCGCCAGCGTTGGACCGACGGTATTTATCTGGCGAACGATCCCGGTAATCTATTAAATTTATTAAATCAAACCGCAGAACAATTAATTATTCTAGAACCTTTGGAAAAGCGTTTATACAATGCTGTACATGCCGGCAAAATAACAGGAAGAACTTTTCCCGAACAAATCGCTGGCGCTTTATCCGTACAGTTATTTACCCATGAAGAAGCAGAACGATTACTTGCCGCGGATGCCGCGCGCAAAAAGGTCATTGCCGTGGATGATTTCGCCCCGCATGAACTAGAACGGCATTGACAGTTATTTTATTTACTTTTACTATACCTAACGTTCAGGACGTTAGGTTATCTAACGCCCTGAACGTTAGGTGAAGAATCCTATTAAATCTTATAAATCTTACTTTTTAAATTTTAAAATATGGACATCCAAACACTCAACAAACTATTGGCTGAAGGCGAAATCGACACCCCCGGTTTGTTTCCCCATCTAGAAAAATTACGTCAGGCTTCTTACATTTTTGATCATGATTTCGGCCTCAACACCTTACCGACTATATCTGGGATACTGCTAATTCGCGGTCCCCGGCAATATGGCAAAAGCACCTGGCTGGAACAAGCAGTTTACAAAACTATTCGGGAATTCGGAGCAGGAAGTGCTTTTTATTTAAATGGCGATATGATCCCTGATCGAAACGCTTTAGAAAAAGCCATACAGGATTTAATCACGGCATTTCCCAAACTGGCTTCCATCCGCCGGATTTTCATTGATGAAATTACGGCTATTCCGCACTGGGAACTGAGTTTAAAACGCATGAGTGATCAAGGACTATTTAACACCGTACTTATAGTCACTACCGGTTCTAAAGCAACTGATCTGCGCCGTGGATCGGAAAAATTACCCGGCCGTAAAGGAAAACTGGAACGCAGTACTTATCTCTTCACGCCTATTTCTTATCACGAATTTCATAATAAATGCGCTAAGACCCTGGGTTCTACCACCTGGCTGACTTACCTTTTATCCGGCGGATCACCTATAGCGTGTTCAGCCTTAGCTTCGGAAGGCATTTTACCGGAATACGTGATTGAGTTAACCCGGGACTGGATTGAAGGCGAAATAGCCTGCTAATAAACCAAAACCGAAGTCCTCTCTCCCGACTATTCCGGCCCTAGCCGTTGTTCCGAGTGCAAGTTTATATCCCGTAGTACTACCATTAATCTCTGTTAAAAACACAAGCAAGCGCGTTATTCAAGTTGATATTAAGCTTGCTGCAGCACTCCCACCTTCTGCGCCCAGTACAAATTCAGATCCCGCCGCAGAGGCTTATGAAAGAGAGGGCAAATTCATCGCCGCTGCCGTTGCTGCTGCTGCCGCTTCAATTCCTAAACCTGTAGTGGTAGTTGTAAAACCGGTTTCTGTACCCGTACCTTCTGCGCTCAATACAAATTCAGAAGAAAATCTTGCTAAAGAGGCTTATGACAGACAGGTCAGGGATTTCGCAGCTGCTCCCGCTTCAGCTCCTACACCTATACCAGCTCCTAAACCTATAGCGGTAGTTGTAAAATCGATTTCTGCATTCACGCCTCCAGCACAAGTACCTCCTGTACCTCCTATACTTTCATCTCCGCCTCCCGCACAAAACGCTCAGCAGCCTGAAAGCTCGGCTGCGACTTCTTCAACGTCTGGAGAAGATGAAGCCGAGGAAAATACACAACCCGGGCAACTTCCTGCAGTATCACCTTCCGCGCCGCCTGGTGCAGGCTACCGCTTACCATCGGCGCCCGCTATTTCTGCTGCAGCTGCTCCTGCTTCTTCTATGTCTATAACACAAGTACAAGTATTAGCAGGCTACAGACAACAAGCAGTAAATCCACAACAACCAGTAGTACCCGTTCCTCTTGCGTCCAGTTCTGGACCTGCAACTAAAAAACCAATCTTCGTAGCTAAATAAAACTAATTATTTATTCAGCGAAGCATTGCCAGATAATGGAGTAACCTTTAGAATATTCAGTGCTTTTGACCAGCAATAACATCCCACTTGAAATTATTTTAAATGAATACCGAACAAGCACGAAATAATATGCTGAGCCAGCAGTTGCGCACGTGGGATGTATTAGACCAGCGCGTGCTGGATCATATAGCCCAGACACCCCGCGAAGAATTCGTGCCATCGGCTTATAAAAATTTAGCGTTCGCTGATATAAATATTCCTATAGGTCACGATGAAATCATGTGGACACCCAAAGAAGAAGGCCGTGTCTTACAGGCTTTAAAGATTAAACCCACTGATAAAATTTTAGAGATTGGCACCGGCAGCGCTTATCTCACGGCTTTATTAAGCCAATTGGGAACACACGTCGACAGTATAGAAATATTTCCCGAATTTACACAGGAAGCCCAGAATAAATTATCGCGATTTAATATAAACAATGTAAAATTATTGACGGCAGACGCCGTGCAAGGCTGGCAAAATTATTATGACGTGATTGTTATTAGCGGATCTTTGCCTTTTTTACCGGCAAGTTTTCGAAAAAGTTTAAACCCAAACGGCCGCTTATTCGCGATAATAGGGCAGGCGCCTGCCATGGAAGCCACATTGATTACCCATCTCCCGCCAGATATCTGGCGGGAGGAAAAATTATTTGAAACAGTCATACCTGTGTTACGCAATGCGCAGCAACCTGAATTATTTATTTTTTAATTTTTTTAATTTTTTAATTATGAGAAAAACGAAAAAATTTTTTAGTTATTTATTAGTCAGCATAGGCTTCAGTATTTTCTCAATGCCTGTTTTTGCGACAGACATCATGGATATCTACAATCAAGCTTTGCAAAGCGATCCCGTTTACCAAGCCGCCCGTTCGACCCGGCTCTCCGTACGGGAAACCGTTCCCCAAAACGTAGCAGGCTTATTGCCCACCGTAGCCGGCACAGCCGACCAGACACGCAATGTCATTCAAACCTTACGCGCACCTCCGAGCGCTTCCGCATCGAAAGGCACAACGGTTTTTAATTCCAGTGATTATATGCTCACCCTCACCCAACCGCTGATTAACTTTGGTAACTGGATGCTAGTCCGGCAAGCCGATGCTACCGCTAAACAGGCAGACGCCACGTTCGGCGCGGCCGGCCAGAATCTTATTTTTCGCGTAGCCCAGGCTTATTTCAATGTTTTACTAGCTCAAGATGTTTTACGCGCCACGGAAGCCCAGAAAGCCGCCAACGCCCGGCAATTGGATCAAGTACAACAACGCTTTAAAGTAGGATTGGATGCGGTCACGTCCGTATACAACGCTCAGGCACAATACGACGCCACCGTCGCTCAAGAAATTACTGATCAAAACGCACTACGCAACAGCCAGGAAGCCCTACGGCAATTAACTGGCTTATATTACACAACGATAGAAAATTTTAAGATTGAGATCCCTCTTATTACGCCTCAACCCGCCAACATAGAACAATGGGTCAGTGCGGCTGAAAAACAAAACCTTACACTGCTGGCTTCTCGTTTTGCCACAGAAGCCGCACGCGCAAACGTAAAAGTTAATTTCGCCGGTCATCTCCCTACTTTAAGCGCCGTAGGTACCTACGAAAGAAGCAACGGCCAAAGCCTGGGTACGGTAAATACTAATAATAAAACCGCAGGTCTACAATTAACACTGCCTATTTTTCAGGGTGGATTGATAGCCTCACAGACACGCCAGGCTGAATATGACTATGCGACTGCCAGCGCTAACAGAGAAAACATCTATCGACAGACGATTGTAAAGACACGCCAAAATTATAACGACGTACTGGCAGGCATTAGTAAAATCAAAGCCGATCGCCAAGCGATAGTCTCGGCGCAAAGTTCCCTCGACAGCACAGAAGAATCTTTTAAAGTAGGTACCCGGACCATTGTAGACGTTCTGCTTTCTGTACAAACGCTTTACCTGGCCCAACGCGTTTACGCCACCGACGAATATGCTTACTTGCTTAGTACACTCGCGCTTAAACAGAGCGCAGGCCTGTTAAGCGTCAATGATTTAAACGCGATTAACACCTGGATACATGCCGTCCCCGAAAAAAACACGGCGAAAAAATTGCGAGGATAATTTCTTGAGAATTGCTATAATCGCCTCTTCTTGCGAATGTGGCGGAATTGGTAGACGCGCTGGATTTAGGTTCCAGTGGGGTAACCCGTGAGAGTTCGAGTCTCTCCTTTCGCACCAGACAATAAATAATTAATTTAGAAATTTTTACCGGAGAGATAAATCCTTATGTCAGTATTTGTAGAAATTACCAGCAGTTTAGGACGCCGTTTAACCGTCACCGTTCCTGCCGAAGAGGTCGAAAAAGCTATCCAGGCAAAAGTCCGCCGCTATGCTAAAACCCACAAGATCCCTGGTTTTCGCACAGGCAAAGACGCACCCGACATTCCACTGCACGTCGCTCAACAACATTTTGGAGCAATAGGACGCGGCGAAGCCATTGAAGATTTATTACAATCTAGTTTAAGAAAAGCTTTAGAAGAAGAAAAACTCTATCCCGCCGAACCTCCTAAAGTACAGAATCTCAAAGCAGAGCCCGGCATGGCGCTGGAATACAGCGTGACGTTCGACGTTTATCCTGAAGTTAAATTAAAACCGCTGACAAATGTCACGCTGGAAAAATTAATTGTCCCCATTGAAGAGCCGGATGTCGAACAAGTTCTTGAACAAATGCGCCAACAACATATCGTCTGGGAAATAGTACAGCGTCCCGCGCAAATAGGCGATCAACTCACCGTGGATCTACAAGGCAAGCTGAATAACGAAACAGCACCGCAATTAGACGATAAAAACGTTCAGCTGGTATTAGATCCTGCCACTTTGCCGCCCGATTTTATGGCGCTGATGGGCGCAAGTGCAGGAGATGTGATTACGATCGAACTGAATAACGGCCCCGGCAAACAAAACGCATTGAAAATCCTGGCCACCGTACACAGCGTAGCTCAACCCAACTTGCCTGCCCTGGATGCCGCGTTCGCACAAAAACTCGGCGTCGACGACGGCGATATCGCTAAGTTACACGGCGAAGTACGAAAACATATGGATCAGGAATTGGAAGTATTTCTACGAAACGAACTGAAAGAACAGGTACTTGACGCTCTCCTGGAACAACACCAATCTTTGGAAATACCTAAAACAACTATCGAAGAAGAATATCACCAACTGGAACAAGATATACAAGCTCGCGCTAAAAAAGAAAATCCCAAACTCGCTCGCTTGCAATTACCCCGGGCGGAACGTGAAAAACTTCAGGAAATCGCCCGCCGACGAGTAATATTGGGCATAATATTTCCCGCGATCGTCAAAGAACACAATCTCACACCCGATCCGGAACGCGTGAAAATCTTAGTCGATCGGGTGATGCACTCTTTCGAACAAGCAGCCAATATGACGCAGACTTTATTACACAATAAAGAATTCATGGCTCGCCTGGAATCTCAGGCACTGGAAGATCAAGTAATTGATCACTTGTTGAGTCAGGTGAATTTTAAAGAAAAAACCATAAGCTATACACAAGCGCTGGCTTTAAGCAAAGGCGAAACGCATGATCATTCTAAGCGTCAAGGTCACAAACACCATCCTTCGGACGCACCCGCAAGATAAATAAATTAAGTTAAAACTAAATTAAAACTTGAGAGAAAAACATGTCCAATTACTTTAATTCATCTATAAAAACAGATGTAAAAATTAACCCCGATATACTTAATACGGGCTTGGTGCCTATGGTCATTGAGCAAACCGCGCGGGGAGAACGGGCCTATGATATTTATTCCCGCCTTCTCAAAGAACGCATTATTTTTTTAATAGGCCAAATCGAAGATTACATGGCTAATCTGGTGATCGCACAATTGTTATTCCTGGAATCCGAGAATCCCGATAAAGACATTTCCCTCTATATCAATTCTCCCGGCGGCGTAGTCACGGCGGGGCTGGCTATCTATGATACTATGCAATTTATTAAACCTGACGTAAGCACTCTTTGTCTGGGGCAAGCCGCAAGTGCCGCCGCTTTATTGCTGACGGGAGGCGCTGCGGGCAAACGTCATTGTCTGCCCAATTCCCGCATGATGATTCACCAGCCCCTGGGCGGCTATCAGGGACAGGCCACCGACATTGAGATACACACGAAAGAAATGTTATTAATACGCGATAAAATTAATCGAATCATGGCTAAACATACGCACAAAAAAGCCGAACAAATTATGGAAGATACGGATCGCGATAATTTTATGGGCGCCAAAGAAGCGGTAGCGTATGGACTTATCGACAGTATATTGGAAAATCGAACGGCGAAAACCGTTGAAAAAATAGTTGAAAAATAAAAGAGGCAAGCTATGGGCGACTTAAAAACCAGCAAAAATGGCAATCGACTGTTTCATTGTTCTTTCTGTGGTAAGACACAACAGGAAGTGCGTAAACTCATTGCAGGCCCTGCAGTGTATATCTGCAATGAATGCGTTGGATTGTGCGAGGATATTCTGCGCGAAGAATTAAAAAACGAAGAACAAAAGCCGAGTGCCGGTTTTACCTTGCCTACGCCGCGCGAGATCACAAAAATACTGGACGATTACGTAATCGGTCAAGCACTGGCTAAAAAATCTCTATCCGTCGCTATTTATAATCATTATAAACGCCTCAACAGCCTGAAAAAAACGCCAGTACAGTCTATAAATGCTATAAATAAAAATAACAAAAATAAAAATATTAATAATATTACTATTACTAAAGAAGAAACAGAACTAGGCAAAAGTAATATTTTATTAATTGGCCCCACCGGCAGCGGAAAAACTTTGCTGGCCGAAACGCTAGCCCGTTTACTCAATGTACCTTTCGCCGTCGCCGATGCAACCACCTTGACGGAAGCAGGTTACGTAGGCGAAGACGTAGAAAACATTATTCAAAAATTACTGCAAAAATGCGACGGCGATGTCGAACGCGCACAAACAGGGATTGTTTACATCGACGAAATCGACAAGATCAGCCGGCGTTCCGACAGCCCCTCTATCACACGCGACGTTTCGGGCGAAGGCGTACAACAAGCTTTACTAAAACTTATCGAAGGAACGATTGCTTCCGTGCCCCCACACGGCGGACGCAAACACCCCAACCAAGAACTTATCCAGGTAAACACTTCTCATATTTTATTTATCTGCGGCGGCGCGTTCGCTGGTCTGGAGCGTATTATTCGCGATCGCACAGAGCGCACCAGCATCGGTTTCGCAGCTGACATACACAGCAGTAAAGATAAAAAATCGACCAGCCAGTTATTAAATCAAATTGAACCGGAAGATCTTATTCGTTATGGATTAATTCCAGAATTTGTCGGACGTTTACCCATCATCGCTACACTGGAAGAATTAGATGCTTCCGCTTTGGTAAAAATCCTGAGAGAACCCAAAAATGCGCTGACTAAACAATACAGCAAACTCTTCAATATGGACGGAGTGGAATTAGAATTCACAGACGAAGCATTGGAAACTGTCGCCCAAAAAGCCCTGGATAGAAAAACAGGCGCGCGAGGCTTACGTTCTATCTTGGAAGGTGTATTATTAGAAATCATGTATGATCTTCCTTCTCTGCAAGACGTACAAAAAGTAGTGATCGATACTTCTACTATCACTGGCCAATCACCGCCTTTGCTGGTTTACGAGAGTGATAAAAATATCAAAGAGGCCGTTTAGTCATGACTGAAAGCAATTTACTCGAACAACCCCTGAGTACTGATGCCATTTTGCCCGTTTTGCCTTTACGCGATGTCGTCGTATATCCCCATATGGTAATTCCTTTGTTCGTAGGCAGAAAGCGCTCGATTCAGGCCCTCGAAGCCGCGGTCGCCGGTAACAAACTTATTTTGCTGATTGCCCAGAAAAACGCTCAGGAAGACAATCCCACCGCCGAAGGATTATATGAAATCGGCACGGTTTCTTCTGTTCTTCAATTATTGAAATTACCCGATGGCACTGTAAAAGTTCTGGTCGAAGGTTCCAAACGCCGACGTGTAAAGAAATTTATCGAACACCCGGCCGGCTATCTGGCGGCAGAGATAGAAACAGTAGAAGCACCCCCGCCTGTTTTAGATCGCGAAACCGAAGTGTTAATGCGCGCTGTACTCACACAATTCGATCAATACATCAAGCTTAATAAAAAAATTCCACCGGAAATAGTAAGCACGCTTTCCAGTATCGAAGATCCCGGTCGCTTGGCGGATATGATTGCCGCGCACATTACTTTAAAAATTCAAGAGAAACAGCAAATCCTGGAACAAACAAACACACGTGCACGTTTGGAACGGCTGTTAGGTTTACTGGAATCTGAACTCGATTTGATACAGGTAGAAAAACGTATTCGCGGCCGTGTTAAACGTCAAATGGAAAAAAGCCAGCGCGAATATTATCTCAATGAACAAATGAAAGCGATTCAAAAAGAACTGGGCGAGTTGGAAGAAACGCCCAACGAGCTGGAAGAATTCGCCAAACGCATTGAAACGGCCGGCATGTCTAAAGAAGCCAAAGAAAAAGCCAAATCAGAGCTCAATAAACTTAAATCCATGTCGCCCATGTCCGCGGAAGCAACCGTATGCCGTAATTATTTAGATTACATCTTGAACGTGCCGTGGAAAAAACGCTCCAAAGTCCGTTATGACTTAAAAAAAGCTGAAACAGCATTGAATCTCGATCATTATGGCTTAGAAAAAGTCAAAGAACGTATTATCGAATACCTGGCCGTACAACAACGCGTACGAAAACTCAAAGGTTCTATATTATGCCTGGTCGGCCCGCCAGGGGTTGGTAAGACTTCGTTGGGACAATCTATCGCCAAAGCCATAGGCCGGAACTTTGTACGCATGTCACTGGGTGGTGTGCGTGACGAAGCAGAGATTCGTGGTCATAGACGCACATATATTGGCTCCATGCCAGGCCGTATTATGCAAAAAATGACTAAAGCCAGTGTTAAAAATCCGCTTTTTATGCTGGACGAAGTTGACAAAATGGCCATGGATTTTCGCGGCGATCCCGCCGCCGCATTGTTAGAAGTTCTGGATCCTGAACAAAATAATGCTTTTAATGACCATTATCTGGAAGTGGATTATGACTTGTCCGAGGTCATGTTTATTTGCACCGCAAACACCATGAATATTCCCGGTCCTTTACTGGATCGCATGGAAGTCATTCGCATCCCCGGTTATACGGAAGATGAAAAAATTCATATTGCACTGCGTCATTTAGTTCCCAAACAAATAGCTTTACACGGTCTTAAACCATCGGAAATTACTATTACAGAAGGCGCTTTACAGGATATCGTACGTTATTACACGCGCGAGGCCGGTGTACGTAATCTCGAAAGAGAAATCGCCAAGATCTGCCGCAAAGTAGTCCGAAAAATTCTGCAAAATCCCGCCAGACCTTCCCGTAGCATCACTCCGCGTAATCTGGAAAAATATTTGGGTGTACGCCGTCACCGCTATGGGTCGGCGGAAGAACGCGATCAAATAGGTCAGGTTACCGGACTGGCCTGGACTGAAGTAGGCGGCGAACTTCTCACCATCGAAACCGCTGTTATGGCCGGCAAAGGTAAAACGACGTATACCGGGCATTTGGGCGAAGTCATGCAGGAATCTATACAGGCTGCTTTAACAGTTGTACGCAGCCGAGCGGACAAATTGGGAATAGCTCCGGATTTCTACGAAAAAAATGATATCCATGTTCACGTACCCGAAGGCGCCACGCCTAAAGACGGTCCCAGCGCCGGTATAGGCATGTGCACCGCCTTGGTGTCCGCGCTTACCAAAATTCCTGTACGTGCAAATGTAGCGATGACAGGAGAAATTACGCTGCGTGGCGAAGTACTTCCCATCGGAGGTCTTAAAGAAAAACTTTTAGCGGCTCACCGGGGCGGTATCCGTGAAGTGATTATTCCCGAAGAAAACCGCCGCGACCTGGAAGAAGTTCCTAAAAATATCAAACACGGTTTGACCATCCATCCCGTACGTTGGATCGATCAGGTGCTTGACCTGGCTTTGCGTCATCATTTATTGCCGCTAAACAACAAGAATCTTATTTTATCTACTACTGAATTGCCCGGTAAGAAACCGGAAGAACAGCCTGTAATACCCAGTACGCACTGAAAATATACAGAGGTTTATCTTGACAGCGCTTTCTCGCTATTGATATAAACACCCAGCTGGGAAAAAGTTAATTGACAACCATGAACCATATACATATATCAGGGGACGTATGAATAAATCTGAACTCATTGACATCATTGCCGCAGCAGCTGACATTTCCAAAGCAGCCGCCGGTCAAGCATTAGACGCTGTAACAGACGGAATTAAAACATCGTTAAGCAAAGGAGAGATGGTGACGCTCATTGGCTTTGGAAGCTTTGTAATACGTAATCGGGCGGCGCGTAGTGGACACAACCCGAGAACCGGTGAAGCCATGCAGATTAAAGCCAGCAAGAATCCCGTCTTTAAGCCCAGTAAAGTCTTCAAAGACGCATTCAATAAAGATAATAAAGATAAATAAAAACTCTCTCTGGGTGCTTAGCTCAGCTGGTAGAGCGTCGCCCTTACAAGGCGAATGTCGGGGGTTCGATCCCCTCAGCACCCACCAAAAAATCTAACACTTGGAGTGGTAGTTCAGTTGGTTAGAATACCGGCCTGTCACGCCGGGGGTCGCGGGTTCGAGTCCCGTCCACTCCGCCAATTTCGAGTAAACCCCGAACAACAACGCTATCAGAATTCACCATCATCATCCATCATCAATAGGTTGCAATTCTTTCAGCGCGCTGCGAATTAATTTACCGCGTTTATTACGCGGTAATTTTCTAACAAAATAAATTTTACGTGGAATTTTATAATCAATCAGATGTTCCGACGTCCAGATACGGATTTTTTCTGCCGTTATGGGGCCCACTTGTTTACTGACTATATACGCCACCAATAAATTTGTCTCACTCAAAAGATCCCATTCCGCGATGCAAGCCGCCTCTTCAACAGCCTCATATTCTAATAAAATATTTTCCACTTCGATCGGCGAAACACGATAGCCGGCAATATCCAGAAGATTATCTGCTCTACCATGATAAATAATATAATCCTCTGCGTCCCAGCTGACTAAATCCTGGGTTAAAAACCAATCACCGCGGTAATATTTTTTATTATTTTTATCTTCATTCACATAACCCAGCATAAAACCCAATTCTGTTTTATGAATAGCTAACATACCTATGGTATTAATTCCCAGGGGCTCAAAGCCATGTTCCAGCGGTAAAATAGTGACCTTTCTTCCAGGCTGTATTTTGCCGATAGTATTTTTACGTAAGGGTACGCTTGCACTGGTACTGATGAAAGTCGACAATTCCGTCATCCCTAAAGCGAGATAAATAGGCATGTGAAACTGTTGTTGCCAACGTTTTTGTGTATTATTCGATAAAGGCGAACCGGCGGACGCCGCCAGGCGCAGAGAAGGTATTTTATAAACAGATAAATTTTCAGCGTCAAGAATAGCCTGATAAACTTCCGGCGAAGAAGCCATTACCGTTACTTGATAATGTCCAATTAATTGTAACCATAATTGTGCGGAAATTTCTTCCTCTGAAAAACGATGATAGCCTATATAAATTAACGTGGTAGCCCCTTCAGCCAGCGGATCTAAAAAACCCGTCATCAAAGAATACGTCCAACAAATATTGTCTGTATGCATCACAATATCAGCACTGGTTAACCCTAACCAATATTTTCGACTGGGTTCTCTGCCCATCACGCTGCGTTGCGCGTG
>Ga0207109_1067_pt1 | contig 25081 bp, 19 predicted proteins | sample Alteio_BWMinHeat_73_FD_153584 | JGI IMG/M metagenome (GOLD analysis project Ga0207109, IMG submission 153584) | Enriched cells from forest soil in Barre Woods Harvard Forest LTER site, Petersham, Massachusetts, United States -... | ecosystem: Environmental > Terrestrial > Soil > Temperate forest >... | reverse complement strand
TCGCGCTGGCAATATATGGGTGGAACTTGTCCGCCGGCCGCCACCCCGAGGAAGAACTTGCGGTTCTGACGCGTAATCGCGATCTGCTTCGCGCCGATATAACGCGCGCGCAGGAAATCCGCAGGAAGATCCCTGCGATTAAAGATGATTGCGACAAATTCGAGGAGTCGCTCTATCCCGCGAACAAGGGCTATACGTCGGTCAGCGCAGAACTCGATTCCATTGCCAGCAAGTCCGGACTTGTCATCGAGAGCAGCGGGTTCCACGAGGCTGAGATTAAGGGGCGCGACTTGCAGCAGGTGGAAATCGACGCGATCGTAGACGGCAGTTATTCCCAGGTAGTGCATTTTCTGAACGGATTGCAGCGGTCCCAGTCCTGCTTCTCCTTGTGACGTACGCGCGGTCGGGGTCCCGGTTTGGTGTGTTGGATCATTGGAAGCGAAGGCGGATGCTGTGCAGGGCGCGAATGGAAAAGTGCGCGTGTCGATGCACATCAAGACGTATTTTCGGAATACCTGATGACCGAGCGAAACAAAGGAATTGCGCTGGCGGTGCTGATCGTTGTTGCGGCGCTCGTGTGGTGGTACGAGCGCGGGGGCAACTCCGTGGCATCAGCGACGGCCCAGTATGGCGAGACGACGTACAAGCCGCTCGGTGTCGAAAACCCTGAGCTGCAACGCGACAAGCAACACGCGAGCCAGAAGACCGAATACAAGGGCAACGGCCGCGACCTATTCAGCGAGATTGCGCCGCCTCCGCCGGTAGATCCGAAGACGGTTGCTGTGGCAGCGCGTACGCCAGTCGGACCGCAGCAGCAGCCTCCGCCACCACCTCCGACGCTGCCTGGCAACATGAAGTTTTTTGGCTACGGGACGATTCCCAACGGCACTGCCAAGCGCGCGTTTCTCAGCGATGGCGACAATATCTACATCGTGGGCGAAGGCGACACGCTGCTGGGCAAGTTTCGCGTCACGAAAATCGGCAACGCGAATCTGGATTTCGAAGAGATTGCCAGCGGGCGTCATGGCTCGACGCAGTTGACCGAGGAACCTGTTACCGCTCCCGCATCGTAAGATCAAGTTCATGATCCAACACACCAAACCGGGACCCCGACCGCGCGTACGTCACAAGGAGAAGCAGGACGGCTACGCCATTCTGCTGGTCTCGTTTATGACGATGCTCATGTTGATGGCGGCGATTGTCGCCGCGCCATCGATTCGCACGGAGCGGCGCCGCGAGCAGGAAGAAGAGATGATCTGGCGCGGCAAGCAGTATGTGCACGCCATCAAGCTTTACTATCGCAAGAACGGGCGATTCCCGACGAACCTCGACGATTTGACGAAGCCGAAGAACGGTTCTTTGCGTTATCTGCGGCAAGAATACAAAGACCCGATGAACAAGGAAGACGGGAAGTGGCGGCTGATTTATGTCGGGCCGTCGGGGCAGCTCATCGGGAGCACGAAGCCGCAGCAGCAGATACAGATCAGCGGCGCTGGCTCCGTTGGCACGCCCGCGGGGCAAGCGGGATTCGGCTCGATGCAGGGGCAGGGAAATTCGCAGAGTTCGTTCAACAATGGATTCGGCGGCAGCAGTTTTGGCTCTTCAAATAGCAGCTTCGGTTCTTCGAACAGCAGCTTCGGGCAGGGCGGGTTCGGTTCGCCAAACAACCAGAATCCGAATGGGCAGCAGCAGAATCAGAATGGCGCTGCGGGTACAACTCAGAATCAGGATCCGAACGCGCCGCAGTCGGGCGACGGATCCGGAAACCCGAATCAGGTTCAGGAAGTCGATACGTCGAGCTTCGTTGGCGGCAACATCATCGGCATCGGCAGCAAAGCAAACCACAAGTCGGTGATCGTCTACGAGAAGGCGACGAACTATCACCAGTTCGAATTTATTTGGGACCCGTCGAAAGACACGATGGGCATGGGCGGGACTGGGACGGGAGTTCAGACGGGCACTGGCTTAGGACAGCCGCTGAATAGCAATAATCCGAATGGGTCGAGTTTTGGCGGGTCGAGTTTCGGTGGATCGAGCTTTGGCCAGCCCAATCAAAATCCGAACGGCAACCAGTCGCTACCGCCTAACGGTGGGCAGAATCCAAGTTCGCAGCCGCCGCCGCTTACACCGAATCAGCCTTGATTCGAATCGTCTGACAATTTAACAATCTTGGTTTCCGACAGATGCGTCGTGGTGTACCTAGGAACCGGCGGGAAGTACGGCTGCGGTAGTTGTTGAATCGTGAGGAGTCACTGCAGCGGTTTTCGCGCCTGTAGGAATCGCGGCCTTGCGCTTCGCATATGCCGTGCGAACCTTTCGAACATACATCTGCGTTTCGGCGAAGGGCGGGACGCGTCCGTATTGCTGCACGCGAAGTGGTCCGGCGTTGTAGGCCGCAAGCGTCAGCGCGAGATCGTTCTTGTAGAGCGCGAGAAGATCGCTGAGGTAGTGCGTTCCGGCGTCGATGTTTTCGGCAGGGTCAAAAATATTGTGAACGCCGAGGCGGGCCGCGGTTTGCGGCAATAGCTGCATCAATCCTCGAGCGTTACGGCGCGAAATTGCCTTTGGATTGAAATTCGATTCGGCGGCGATGACGCTGGCGATGAGTTCCGCGTCAACGCTGTAGCGCGACCCGGCTGCTTCGATCAGGTCGCGATAGGGCGACTTCGCCGCTGTGACCGGCGGGTTCGAAACGAAGACCTCTTCTGGCTCGATCGCGACGACGTCCTCTGCCTGCGCTTCAACAAAGCCGCCCTCGATCTGCAATCGATACTTGCCGTCCACAAGTTCGTATCCACTCACGTGTAGCCGCGCGCCGCTGCGTAGGACGAAATACTCAGCGCGTGCCGGAGCCCCGAGGCCGACACAGGCAGCTACCATCGCGGCGGCAGTTGCCACGCGAATGCTGACCACGCCGCTGGAGCGCCACGACTTGAGCTTCAGGCGCACGATGCCGCCTCGCGTAGCGCGAATTGTTCGATCGCGACCGCAACGCCGTTCTCGTCATTACTGGCCGTTTGGTGCCAGCCGAAATTTTTCAATTCCGCGACGCCGTTGGCCATCACGATCGGAATGCCCGCGTAAGAAAGCATCTCGATGTCGTTGTGATTATCGCCGACGGCCATGACTTCGCCGCGATCGTAGCCGCGCATCGCCGCCCATTCCGCCAGCGCTGCGCCCTTCGAACATTCGGGATGGAGCACATCGATCATTGCGAAATCGCGGCTCTCATAAACTGTCGCAGCGAGCCGATACTCATCCGAGGACGCCGCGTCGCGAAGGGTTGCCTCGGCGGCCCGCATCGGCTGAACCTTGCCCGACAGCATGACTTGCAGCGGATCCTCCGTCAGACAAGTCTCCAGCGGCTTGGCGCATCCCAGAAATTCCTTGTTGCGGTCGTAGTAGGCCTGTCGAATTGGGTCGTCGGTTTCGAATGACTCCAGAACGAGTTGGTTCTCTCGAGGGCGATCGAAGACGACGCCAACGCCTTCGCGCCACGGCAACGTGAGATGCAAGACTTTACGCGCGGTTTCGAGCGCCAAAAGGTTGCGGACATGCGTCTTGCCGTCCTGCGTGCGCACCAGTGCTCCGTTGCTGACGATCATCGTCAGCGGCGAGTCGAGTTCACGGGCGATCGGCATGGCGAAATCGTAGCGGCGTCCGGTCACGAGCGCGACCTCGATGCCGCGCCGGGTGGCCTCGGATATTGCCGCGCGATTCGCCTCGGGCAGCTTCCAGCGGCTGTCCAGAAGCGTTCCGTCGATATCGAGCGCGATCAGTCGTACAGGCATGATGTTCCGCAGGCTCTATTGTAGCGTGAAATGACGCGGGTCCCTGACTGGCCCGAAGGGCAGGGAGGCCAAAGAATAGCCAAAAAGGCCTGTGCTAAAATTACGGCTTATGGCCACGAAAACAACGATGACACCGACCACGAACGTCCTGGAGTTGATCTGCTCGAACTGCCAAAAGCGGTTCGACGCGAGCGTGGAGCAGCACGTTTGTTTGTGCGGCCGGCCGCTGATGGCGCACTACGACCTGAAAAAGGCTGCCGAGACGCTGACGCTGAAGAATCTCGAGTCGCGTCCGCGCACGCTCTGGCGATACGCCGAGGTTTTGCCGAACGGTGCGACGGTTTCGTTGGGTGAGGGCATGACGGCGCTCATTCCAGTTGCGAAGCTCGGCGCTTCGATGGGGCTAAGGAATCTATTCGTCAAGGACGAGGGCCTGAATCCGACCGGATCTTTTAAAGCGCGCGGCATGACCGCCGCAGTTAGCCGAGCCAAGCAGCTCGGCGCAAAGATGCTCGCTGCCCCGACGGCGGGAAACGCGGGAGGCGCGCTTGCCGCCTATGCTGCCGCGGCGGGCCTTGCTGCGGTGATCGTGATGCCGAGTGATACACCGGTTGCGAACGTGATGGAATGCCAAGCGTTCGGCGCCAAAGTCATCAAAATCGACGGATTGATTTCTGACTGTGGCAAATACGTCGCCGAGAACAAAGAGAAGGAAGGTTGGTATGACGTCTCGACGCTCAAGGAGCCGTATCGCGTCGAGGGCAAGAAGACGATGGGCTACGAGCTGTGGGAGCAGTTCGGCGGCAAGCTGCCCGATGTGATTCTGTATCCGACCGGCGGCGGCGTCGGCCTGATCGGGATGTGCAAAGCGTTCGACGAGATGCAGGAGATGGGCTGGATTGGCGCGGAGAGGCCGCGCATGGTCGCCGTGCAGGCCGAAGGCTGTGCTCCGATCGTGCGCGCGTGGGAAGCTCACCGCGAGAAGGCGGATTTCTTTCCGAATGCGGCGACGATGGCTTCCGGTTTGCGCGTCCCTGGACCGCTGGGCGATCTGATGATGCTCAAGATGCTCAAGCAGACGAATGGCACCGCGCTGACGGTGAGCGACGCCGAAATGCTCTTGGATGGAAAGCAGCTCGCATCGCAGGAAGGAATTTTTGCTGCTCCCGAAGGTGCCGCGACCGTGAGCGGCGCGCGTAAATTAGCCGAATCGGGATGGATCAAGCCCGACGAGAAAGTCGTGCTCTTCAACACCGGAACGGGATATAAGTACGCCGAAGCCTGGCAGCGCGCGCTACAGAGCTAGCCGGCCGCGAGAAAACTACATACAGACCATGGCGACTCATCGCATCTACTACGACGATTCCTTCGCGCGAGATTTTGAAGCGAACGTATTGACCTGCGAGCCGTGCGTTCACGGCACGACGCCGGCGTGGGAGGTGGTGCTCGATGAGACTGCGCTATATCCGACGTCTGGCGGCCAGCCGTGCGATCGCGGAAAGCTTGGCGACGCGAACGTTCTCGAGGTGCGCGACGACGGCGACGAGATCGTACACATCGTCGATCGTGAGCTGGAAGCCGGTCCCGTTCACGGTTGTGTCGATTGGCCGCGCCGCTTCGACCACATGCAGCAACACACCGGCCAGCACTTGCTCTCCGCGATGTTTCAGGAGCGGTTCGGTCGCCCAACGGTTTCGTTTCATCTGGGCGCGGAACTGAGTTCGATCGACTTGCGCGGCGCCGAGCCGACTCCGGAAATCCTTGAAGGCGCGGAGCGCGCGGCGAACCGAATCATTTTCGAAGATCGGCCAATCAATGTACGTTACGGAACGCCGGAGCAACTCGCGCAGATCGGCGTGCGCAACGAAGTGCAGCGCACTGGAATTTTGCGCGCCATCGAGATCGAGGGCTCGGACTTGCAGCCTTGCGGCGGGACCCACGTGCGCCGTACGGCGCAAATCGGAATGCTGCTTGTGCGGAGATGCACGAAGGTGCGCCAGGACTGGCGCGTCGAATTCGCGTGCGGCGCTCGGTCGGAACGGCTGGCGCGGAACGATTTTCGATTGATCGCGCGCGCGGCAACAAATTTGGGATGTGCCGCCGAGGATTTGGCGGACGCTGCGGCTCGCGTAACGACCGAGCGAGACGCTAACTTCAAGGAAGTGCGTAGTTTGTTGCAGAGGCTGGCCGAACTGGAAGCGGCATCCGCGCTGCAATCCGCGGCGCCTGCGGTCTCTGGCCCTCGAGCCATTATTCGTGCTTTTGACGATGGCACCCACGCGGACTATCCGGGTTTCTTCTCGACGCAGCTCGCGAAAACGGAAGCCGTAATCGCGCTGGTAGGGCTGAAAGGCAGCGGTCAATTGATTTTTTCGCAGCATCCTTCAGCAGGCAAGGATATGAATGCGCTGCTCAAGCGCGTGTTCGAAAAATTTGGCGGCAAGGGCGGCGGGAGTCGTGACTTTGCGCGCGGGCGGCTGAACGATGGCGCGCAAGTCGATCAAGCGCTGGAATTTGCCGCCGCCAGCGTCCAGGAACAATTGCAGGCAAGCGCCGGCTGACCGCCGGACCTTCGTTCATCAGAAAAAACGAGTTCGTAAGCGCGGCGGAATCGTTTGCAGATCGAGCAATGTAAGAAAATCGATCGTGCCAAACTCCCGATCGATCGCCGGCGGTCCGCAAAGCCGCGCGGACAGATCGAGATAAGCTCGGAATAATCGAGGTGGCTCAGGCGTTGGCACGCGCAATCCGTCCAGGCGAGGCTCGCAGCGGTGATCTCGCTTAGGTTGAGTTTGCAACTCTGCCGGAGCCAGATATTTCTCGCGCAACTCCTCAAAGAGCGTCGCGCCTTCGTTCTCGTCCTGCGAACTAATCGAGCTACACCCGATCATGTAACGCGCGTTGCACAGCGCCGCATACGAAGCGATGCCTTTCCAAAGCATCGCAAGCGCCGTCGTATTCCGATAGTCGCAGTGAACGCACGCGCGCCCGAGCTCGAGCATCTCGCCACGAATCGGTTCGAATGGCGCGAAATCGAAAAGCTGCTCGCTGTAGTACCCGATATTCCCCTGGGCGCGATAGCCGGTCTGCATTCGATACGTTCCGACGAGCAGCCCCGTCGAAACGTCGCGCACCATGAGATGATCGCAGACCCAATCGAATCGGTCGCGGTCCAGACCGGTGCGCTCTGATGCCGCCAATCCTTCGCCGAGTTCGCGATTGAACACCAGGAACCGAAGCCGCTGGCATTCCTCTAAGTCAGCAACGTTCTGCGCGAGAGAGACGGAAAACGAGGGACTGGATGTGATCAGTCCATCGCATTCCTGAACCAGAACCGCTGTGGTAGGCATGCAACCAGTGTGTCCGGGCGCGGATTACGGCAAGGTTTCTGCACCGTGATTTGCGTGTTTCTGTGGCTTAAGCGTATGGGGCAGGACGAATGCGGAATCAACCGTTATATCGAAAGAGGAATTGAGTTGCCTTGTCGAGATCGCCTGAGGCGATCGCTTAAGGGATATGGCAGACAGTCGGCAGACGCGCAAAATTCACTTCCTCCGGACCATCAACAGCCCAAGTGAAATTCACGTTCCCGAATTTATCAGCCGCGAGTTGCCGTTCGAAATCTTGATTCGACTGTGAAATTGGGGTCGGTGCCGAGAAAGTGGCCCCGCCATCGTTCGAACGCTGGTAGGCGGTGACTCCATTCGATCCAAGGACTGTGACGTTGCTGCAAGCATCGACCGCCAACGACGTTGAGCCTGCTGCGACGCCGATCCCGAGAGCCGTCGGAGTCGACGAAAACGGTGCGCCGGGCGCGGGGGAACTGGCGAACTCGGTAATGCCATTTGCGGACCAAATCACGTAGATCCCGCCGTCAAGGCCCGCAACCACTTCGTCAGAGGTCGGGGGCGCAGGCGTCGCGATGCTGATCGGAGTCGCAAACGTGACGCCTCCATCGAGGGAGAGCGTGAAAAACAGGGATGTCGAGTCCGCGACCCAAGTCACCACCAAGTTGCCGGATGCATTCACCGAAGCGGATGGCTGCGAATTGCACGCGCCGGACGCACCAGAGATCGTCTTGCCTGCTGAATAGGTAACGCCGTCGGTGGACGCACTGAACGAGATCGAACAACTCGAGACGGTTGGTGCGGTTTCCCAGAAAACGTAAGTGTTGCCCGCCGAATCGGCGACAGCTTGTTCTCCTGTTGCTCCGGGCACCGTCGGCGCAATCGTCGTCGGAGCGGTAAACGTGACGCCGTCGCTCGTCGCTTCAGCCAAGACGTTCGACGATGCGTCGATCCACGTCACGATCAGCATGCCGTCTGAGCGTCCTACGATCGTCGGCACATTGCTGCCCGTGATAGGCTGCGGGCCGGTCGTAACTTGCACCGGGGTCGTGAACGTGTTTCCGCTATCTGTCGAACGGCAGATGTTGTAGGCGACGGTCGTATCCGCCAGGTCGAGCACGGTATACCAGAGCAAATCAATATTGCCCACGGGATCGACTACCATGCGAAGCAGGTTATTCTGCAGGTTCTTCGAAAAGTCGGTGGGGACAACAATCGGCGTGGAAAACGTAGCACCGCCGTCCGTCGATCGAGTGAAATGAACTCCGTCCGTATTGATCCAGGCGAGGTCGATATTCCCGGAAGAGTCAGTAGCAATTGCAGGTAAGCCGAATCCGGTATCGACGGCCACGGGCGAAAACGATATCGGTGACGTAGCGACCGGCGCAGCCGGAGCTGCCAAGGTCACCGCTGCCGTGCCAGTGGCCGACGTTTCTGCAACCGATGTGGCCGTGACCGTCACCGTTCCGGCTGCCGTCGCGCGTGGCGCGGACGTGTACGTCACTGCAGCGCCCGAGGCGCTTGTCGTCGGCGAAATCGCGCCGCATGCAGCTCCCGTACAATTCGTTCCGGAGACCGACCACGTAACTCCGAGATTCTGCGCATCGTTCACCACATTCGCTGTGAAGGTTTGCGTCACACCTCCCGTCACGAGACTCGCCGTTCCGGGAGTCACCGACACCGTCGTTGGTGGTGCTGGCGCGGCGGTCAAGGTAATCGTGGCTTTCGCGGCCTTAGACGTGTCGTCCACCGCTGTCGCAGTCAGCGTGACAGTCGGCGGATTTGGCACCGCAGCCGGAGCGGTATACGTCACCGGCACGCCCGATGCCGACGTCGCGCCTGACAATGTGCCGCAGGCCGCGCCCGTGCAGCCTGATCCAGAGAGCGTCCATGTCGTCCCGTCATGTTTCGGATCGTTCGTCTCTGTGGCGCTAAAGGTGGCTGTCTTGCTGGCCTGCACCGTCGCCGATCCTGGGGAGAGCGTCACCGCAATGCTCTCTACCGGCGCGGGGCTCGTCGAAGAGCCGCCACCGCATCCGGCGGAAGCTCCGGCCACCGCCATCACCCACAAACAGATTGACGCGACGTTTGTTCGACCTACGCCACGCGAAAAGACCATTAACCCTCCAGAGAAAGCGATCGGGGACGGGAGCGGCATTTTAGCACGCACGCATTTTCCGAGGGTTATCGGAACACACGCTCACGGGTCAATCGCGGGAAAGCAGTCGAAATTCTGCAAATTTGGATGCGCCAGGGCGCCCGATGTTCTCGGTGACGGATACAAAATCGAAACAACGGTGCTCGTACTGTGAGTAGCGTTCCCTCCTCTACGATGATAATTTGGTAGGCGAGCGACGAATTGTAAACTCATCGTGAAAGAATTTACGTCGTCGCAAAAAGAGATTCTCATCCCAGGAGAAATCAACGTGAAGTACACCGCTCTTCGAATCTTTTCTCTTTTGACGGTCGCACTGCTCCTTATGGTCGGAACCCTCTCGGCCGCCGCGCAAGACCGCCTCAGCGATAAAGACGTCGCCAACATGATGAACAATTTGAAAAACGATGCGAAGAATTTCCGGCCGGTGTGGAACAAGGCGCTGAGCAAGAGCACGATTCGAAAGACCAGCCGCGAAAAAGACGCGCGCAATCTTGCGACTCAGTTCCAGAATCAGACCGAAGGCATGCTGCGCCAATTCCAAAGCAACAAAACTGCCGACCAGTCACTGCCGCTCGTTCAGCAGACGGCACGCAGCATCGAGCAAGTAAAATCCGACATCTCGCTAGGCCCGGTCGTCGATCAGCAGTGGACGAAGATCCGCACCGAACTCGATCAAATCGCCCAGGCGTTCAACACGAAACAATAACTTTCAGACGACGCATGCTTTTGCGTTACTTCGCGTTTCGCGTTCCGCCAGCCGACTGCGCCAATGTGAAAGCGTAGAGCGAATCGCCGGCGCCGAAGACGACATACTGCTTGCCGTCCATTTCAAACGTAATGGCGCCGTTGTTTTGATTGGCTCCGATCGTCGCGTGCCAGAGCGTCTTTCCCGTCGTGGAATCCATCGCGATGAAATGCCCCGACGAATCGCCGGTGAACAACAGACCGCCTTCGGTGGTGAGCAATCCCGGCCCCGAAGCGCCAAGATCATGCTTCCATTTGATCTCGCCGGTCTTGTAATCGATCGCTTCGATGACTCCGGGATAGTTCAAGAAATCGTCGCGTCCCGCGAAGCCTTCCGCCTTTCCTTCGGCGGTGAGATAGAAAATGCTGTAGCTCTGCGACGCGACCACGTAGAACAATCCCGCTTCCGGGTTGAAGCTCGGCGCGAACCAGTTCGAAGCACCGTTCGAACTCGGCGAGACCAGCGTTCCGTTCCGCGTCGGCTCCTTTTCCGGATTCGGAATCGGCTGCCCCTTCGCGTTAATTCCCAGCGTCCAGTTGGTCTTGATGAATGGCGCCGTCAGCAGATGCTCACCCGTCGTTCGATCCAACAGAAAGAAATAACCGTTGCGGCTCGCCTGTGCGATCAATTTCCGCTGCTTACCTTTGAATTCGCCGCTGAACAAAATCGGCGTCTGCGTCGCGTCCCAATCATGCGTGTCGTGAGGTGACACCTGATAACCCCATTCCATCTTGCCCGTGTCCACGTGCAACGCAACAATCGAGCACGTCCACAGGTTGTCGCCTTTTCTTCCGGCGCCCGCGTGTACCGGATTCGGATTGCCGATGCCCCAGTAAATCAGCCGCAATTCGGGATCGTACGTGCCTGTCATCCACGAATTGCCGCCGCCGTGCGCCCGGGCCTCTTCGTCCGGCCAGGTCTCAAAGCCTGGTTCGCCCTTCGCCGGCTCGGTATTCCAGCGCCACTGCAATTCACCTGTCTGCGGATCGTGTGATTCCAGATAACCGGGATTGTCCAGCGAATCGCCACCGACTCCCGTAATCACGTGGTTTTCGATGACGAGCGGCGACATCGTGCAGAAATATTCCAGCTTCGCGTCGGCGATCTGCTTACGCCACTTTTCTTTGCCGTCTTTTGCATTCAGCGCGATCAGGTTGCAGTCCGGCGTCTCAAAATAAAGCGTGTCGCGCAGCATTCCGACGCCGCGCTGTCCGATATGTCCGCCTTCGTTCGGCGGATACTTGAAGTGCCAGATTTCGCGCCCGCTGCGTGCATCGACGGCCCAGACATTGTCGGGCATCGTGAAATACAAAACGCCGTTCACTTCCAGCGGGGTTGACTTGATCACCGATCCGAAGCCGCCCGGCCCAAATCCGGTCGCCCGATAAATCCAGGCCAGCGAAAGGGAATCGACGTTCGAAGTATTGATCTGCTTCAGCGGGCTGTGCCGCTGACCCGAGTAGTCGCCGTTATACGTCGGCCAAAGATCCGGTCCAGGCTTCGCTATCGCCTCTGGCGTAAGCCCTTGCCCGTTCGAAAAAACTGGCGCCAGCAACAAAACCAATGCAATCGCGCAGGCTCTCATTTCAATGTCTCCAGGTAAGCCAGAACGTTATGCATCTCTTCATCGGTATAGAGCGGCAGCAGCGCTTCATGCTGCGCGCGCGGGTCCTGCACTTCCACGGTCGTCTTGTCGCGTGAGAACGAGCGGTAGCCGCCCGATGCGTCATGCAGCGAAACCGTAAATTCGTCCACGTGAATCAGCGTCCCCGAAACTTGCTCGCCCGATGGCAGCTTTACCGTCACCTTCGACGGCACCGGCGGAGCCGTCGGTCGTCCGAGAAACATATCGATCACATTCGGCGCGGGATACATCATGCGACGTTGCAACTCAACCGGTTCGTACTTCGTCGCGACGTGCGCCAAATCGCCCGCGGGCTGATGGCAGTTGTTGCAGTGTCCGTCGCCGTTAAAAAACGCCGCGCCCTTTGTCGGGTCCCCCGTAATCAAATCTCCGATCTTGTACGCGAACCGATTCGAAACATCCTGCGCCAGCGAATGCAGGAACGTCGAAATATCTTCGATCTGTTCATTCGTAAACGACGCAAACGCTGGCATGCCCCGTTCCGGTCGCCCGTTTCGAATCACCGGCCCGATCGAGTCACCCTTGTTGTCGTGCAGCACGACCGCTGACCGCACCAGGTCGGGCCCTGTCTTGCCATGCGCGTCATTTCCGTGGCAAAAGCCGCAAGTCGGTACAAAGATTTTCCGCCCCCGTTCGACAGCCTCTTTGTCTAGCTTTGGTCCGCCCAGCAGGGCAGCCAGTGTGTCGCCCGCGTTTTCCTTCTTCGGCGCATTCTTCTGCGGATCGCCTGGCGGTTGCTGCTGTTGCTGCTTCTCCGCGTTCGCAGCCTGATCCGCTTGCCCCAAACTGATCGTGGCGAACAGCAACAACCCTGCACACACGACTAGGAATCGATGTGGCATCTGGTTTCTCCGTGACCCCGACTCAAACCTTCAAATTCTTGATGTATTCGAAATCGATCTTAATCGCTTCCAGCGCAAGCATTTCCGTGAATGGCGGCTCTTGCTCGACGAACATCGCCCGGATCTTGGCGTGCTCTGCCGCCGCAAAAATCCTGCGATAGTCGATCGCTCCACGCCCCAACTCCGTAGGCACCGGCGCTCCCGGGTCTTTGCCCATCAGCTCCGTGCGAGGCGTGAAACCTTTGCGAAAATCCTTCACGTGCAGCAGCCGGTAGCGATCGGGATATTTCGTCAGGTACGCCACCGGATCCTGCCCAGCGACGGTCGCCCATCCACAATCCAACTCCAGCTTCACGAAGCCCGGATCGGTCAGCCGCAAAAACTCGTCGTACCCCGTCACGTCGCCATAACGGTGCCATTCGAAGTTGTGATTGTGATAGGCGAGCTGTAGTCCTGCTTTCTTCACCTGCTCGCCGACTTTGTTGAATTGCTCCGCATTCCATTTCCAATCGTCGAGCGTCAGCCCGCTGATGATCGCGATGAATAATCCGAACTGGCCCATCGCCGGATCCGGCTTGAAGCGCGACGGATCGGCCACCCAGGGCACCGTCACCGTCATAAACTCCTGCCCGAACATCTTCGCCTGCTCGATCATCTCCGGCAGCTTGCTCATGAGCTCCGGTAGCATGTAGTGGCCCGACGGATTCTTCAGCCCCGCGTCGTCGAGCATCCTCTTCAGATCGCGCGGCGGCGTCTTTGCTAACGGCGACAGCTCCACCGTCTGGTACCCGATGGCCGCCACCTTCTTCAACGTTCCAGCGGGGTCGCGGTCCATATCGTCCCCGACGGTATAAAGCTGCAATCCAATCGGCAGATTCAGCGGACTCGCATTCATCGACGGGATCTCCAAAAGGGAAGCAGCGGCCGTGCACGCCGCCGCCCTTACAAACGTCCTGCGCGACACACAATCATTCATCTCGATTTTTCCGTCCAGCTGCTTCGCCTGAGCCCCTGTAGCCGCGAAGCGCCCCACCACGCTATGAAATGCGCCTACTAGATACCAACATTTGTCGTTGGATTCACGCGAAATATGCTGCTCCAGCGGCGCACCTACAATCCCGGAAATCACGTAGGAGCGGAAAAGTGTTCGCAAATTCTGGAATCGCCACGACTCCGTAGGGTATAATTACAGCTCCCAATGAGACGTGGGCGAGTAGCTCAGCTGGGAGAGCGCCTCGTTCGCAACGAGGAGGCCGAGGGTTCGAATCCCTTCTCGTCCACCAAATATCCATCAACAAATCGACCTCATACGCCAACCTGTTCCGCCTGATGTTGTTCTAATCGAGCCGGATTTCTTGCCTCGCCAGTTCCTGCGACACGTACCCAGTTGCTTTCCAAATGTGAATATGTCACCTTCCTGTTGGAAACCAAAATGAAGGCCGTCCGTCTATCTCCGTAAGGCCCGCTTCTTCCTGGTTCGATGGGAGGCTATCGTATGAAATCGGTAAGGCGCTTTTTCTCCCGACTCCTCCATTCCGCCACGCGCCAAACTCAGGACGACCGTCTGCGGGAAGAGATCGCGCAACACATCGATCTGCAAACGGCCGACAACCTGCGCGCCGGACTATCCCGCGCCGAAGCCCACCGCCAAGCCATGCTGAAATTCGGCGGCATCGCCACCGTCCGCGAAGACTACGCTGAAGAACGCCGCCTCATGTTCTTCGAATCTCTCATTCAAGATGTCCGCCACGGATTACGCACCCTGCGCAAGTCTCCCGGTTTCGCCCTCGTCGCCGTGCTCACGCTCGCCCTCGGCATCGGCGGCACGACCGCCATCTTCAGCGTTCTATACGGCGTTGTGCTCCAGCCACTTCCATATTCGAATCCAGACCAACTCGTTGATCTCGAGGTCAGCCCGCTCGGCGTCGATGCGTCGCTCCGCGGCTTCGCCCCCGAGGACTATTTCATCTTTCGCGAGCAGGGCCGCACCTTTCAAGAGATCGGCCTGTACGTCGACTCCGACAACGATCATGACGTCAACGTCTCCGGTTTCGCCGAACCCGAGCGCGTTCACGCGCTGCACGTCACGCACGGTGCGCTTTCCGTTCTCGGCATTCCGCCGATGCTCGGCAGAACTTTCTCAACCGCTGACGACGCCCCCGGCGGTGCGCCGACGGCAATCCTGACCTACTCCTACTGGCAGCAAAAATACAGCGCCAGCCCCGCAGCGGTCGGCAAGACCATCAACGTTGATGGAGTTGCTCGACAGATCATTGGCGTCATGCCGCGCAATTTCCGCTTTCTCGATACGCGCGATCTCGCCCTGATCCTGCCGCTCCAGTTGGACCGCAGCCAAACGCAGCTTATGGGCTTTGATTACTCGGGCATCGCGCGTCTGAATCCGGGCGCCACGCTCGAACAAGCTACTGCAGACATCGCGCGACTGATTCCCGTAACGCTCGAGAGCTTCCCACCGCCGCCCGGCCTCACCCTCGAAGGAATTCGAAAAATCCGCCTCTCTCCGAGTCTCCTGCCACTCAAACAAGAAGTCATCGGCAACGTCAGCACGATGCTGTGGGTGCTGATGGCCGGAATCGCCATGGTCCTGCTGATCGCCTGCGCAAACGTCGCCAATCTTCTTCTCATCCGCACCGAAGGCCGCCAAAACGAACTCGCTGTGCGCACCGCGCTCGGAGCGAGCCGCCGCCGCATCGCGATGCAATTGCTGAACGAAAGCGCGGTACTCGGCATTCTTGGCAGCGCGTGTGGCTTGGGACTGGCCTGGGTGGCGTTGCGCCTGCTCGTCGCATTTGCACCAGCGGACCTGCCGCGCGTCAGCAACATCGGCCTCAATCCTCCCGCGGTCTACTTCACCCTTGGCGTCGCGCTCCTCAGCACTCTGGTCTTCGGCTTGATCCCCGTGTTCAAGCACGCTCGCAGCCGTTCCGCGGCTGCCGAAGGGAATCGCGCTCTCGGCCTCAGTCGCGAGCGCCATCGCGCGCGCAACATTCTCGTCACCGTTCAAGTTGCGCTCGCGCTCGTTTTGCTGATTTGCTCCGGACTGATGCTTCGCACCTCCAGCCAACTGACGCGCGTTCAGCCCGGATTTGCGCACATGCCCGAGTTGCAGACATTTCGCGTGACCATCCCAAGCTCCGACGTTCCGACCGACGCCGACGTCCCGCGCAAAGAGCAGCAAATCCTGGGGAAGCTTGCCGCGATTCCAGGAGTTTCCGCGGTCGCCTTGTCCACCGCCGTCCCGATGGATGGTGACCCCTATTTGCATCCTCTCAATGCCGAGGACCATCAACCCAGCATCCCTGGCGCGCCAACACCAGCTCGCCACTTCTTGTTTGTCTCTCCGGGATATTTTCAAACGATGGGCATCCCGCTCCTCGCCGGCCGCGACATAAGCTGGACCGACACGTTCAACAGCGTGCCCGTCGCTCTGATTTCCGAAAATTTCGCCCGCGAATATTGGGGCTCACCCGCCGCCGCGCTAGGCAAGCGTCTGCGCATCAGAGACGTTGACGACTGGCGCGAGATCATCGGCGTCGTCGGCAATGTCCGCGACGATACCATCGACAAGCCCTCGCGCACCGACGTCTATTGGCCCATCTTCATGCAACACTTCGAGAGCCAGCCGATCCTCGTCCAGCGTTCCCCTATTTTCATTGTTCGCAGCCCTCTCGCCGGCGCAGAAAGCTTGCTCAGCCAGATCCGCCAAGCCGTCTGGTCGATTGACGCCAGTCTGCCGCTTGCCGGCGTCTACACGATGAATCACTACTACAAAGCCTCCATGGCGCGTGCATCCTTCACCCTGGTGATGCTCGGCATCGCCGGAGCTATGGCTCTCATCCTCGGCGCCGTCGGTCTCTACGGTGTGATCGCATACTCGGTTTCGCAGCGCACGCGCGAAATCGGCATTCGCGTCGCGCTTGGCGCCGAACGAAAACACGTTCTCAGTCTCGTGCTCAACGAGGGCCTGTTGGTAGTTGCTGGCGGTTTGGCGATCGGCCTCGCCGCTTCGCTCATCCTCACCCGCTTCTTGGCGAGCCTGCTCTTCGGCGTCAGCCCCACCGATCCACTGACCTTTGCCGCCGTTGCCGTTCTGCTCGCTGCCGTCGCGCTCCTGGCATGCTACGTCCCCGCCCGCCGCGCAATGCGCGTCGACCCCATGCTCGCTCTGCGCTACGAATAGCCTTCAATTCCTCACGCTCCGTCGGAACGCAAAAACGCTGTATCACTTCTTCCTCGAAAACATCAAAATTTGCGAACGTTCGCCGTTCGAGATAGCGGCACGTCTCTCGTCTTTTTCGTTCCGCCTCAAGCCCGATTAACGATAAAGTCAAAGCGCATCGTTCAGGATCAGAAACCGAGCTATGGCCCACGAAATCGAAAAAGAAGCCGCATCGCGCGCCGCCGTTAAATTCGTTCAAGACGGCCAGGTCGTCGGCCTCGGTACCGGCTCGACGGCCGCCTACGCCGTGCAATTCATCGGCGATCGCGTCAAATCCGGCCTCAAAATCCGCGGTATCCCCACCTCGATCCATACGCGAGAAATGGCCACCAAACTCGGCATCCCGCTCACAGGCTTCGACGAAGTCCAGCAAATCGATGTCACCATCGACGGCGCCGATGAATTCGACCCGCAGCTCAACCTGATCAAAGGCGGCGGTGGCGCCCTCCTCTACGAAAAAGTCGTCGCGTCCGCCTCACGCAAACTGGTCATCGTCGCCGACTCCAGCAAGCAAGTCGCGATGCTCGGCAGCTTTCCCGTTCCGGTCGAAGTCATCACGTTCGCGCTTCCTCTCGTCCGCCGCGAAATCGAACAACTCGGCGCCGCCGTCGTCGTTCGCCAGAAAGATGGAAAGCCTTTCAACACAGACGAAGGCCATCACATCCTCGACTGCCACTTCGGCCGCATCCCCGATCCTCCAACGCTCTCGCGCAAACTCAGCGACATCCCCGGAATCGTCGAGCATGGCCTCTTCATCAACCGCGCCAGCGTGATCCTCGTCGCGCACGGCGACAAAGTCACCGAACTCCACCGCACAAAATAAAAACGAGCCGGAACAAGTCCGGCCCGTCGAAACTTGCTTCCACACCTCGACCAACTCTTCGCTCTCAGTCCACCCGGCTCCAGCTCGCATCCGGATCGAACGTATTCATCGCTCCCGCAATCTTCGCCGTGTCCGCGCCGAGATCCTTCTCATACACAACGCCTTCGCCGCTCACGATGAAGCTCTTCACTCCCGACGACCGGTACTCGGCCGGATAGGCCAAAAACGCGAACCCACACGTCATTTTCCCATCGACGATATAGGTCATTGCCCCGCCGTCGCCGGCCGCACCCTGCGCCGTTAGCACGCGAAAGTAGTAGCCGTGAAATGGCTCGGCCCCAGCCGAGTTCGTGGCATCGGCGCCCGCCAGCAACGGCCCAATCGAATCGCCATCCGCCGTCGCGCCACCTTTCACGAACAGACCCTCCCGTTTCGCCGGATCGCCGGCAATCGCCTGCGCATACTGCCCAGCGTTGCCCTCCGCGAAGTATTGCCGTTGCGCCTCCACCAACTCACCGGAAGCGAAGATCGCCGCCATCTCGTTCTTGCCAATCCGCCGATAAAGCACCTCATCCTTCGCCGCTTCGATATCGAACGACCACGTGCCGGCCTTTTTCACCAGCGGAATCGGCAGCGGCCAATTCTCCGCGCCAACGATCAAGTCCAGTTTGCCGTCCATCCGCTTCGTAAAGCGATGCATCTCTGCGTACTTCGCCACGAACGCCGCGCGATGCGCCGCATCTGTCGAAATATCGCCCTCCGAGATCAACTCTTTCGCTTCCGGCCCAAGAATCTTCAGCACTGCCGTATCATTCTCGCCTTTCGCTGCTTCAAACAGCGCTTTCCCGGCATCTTCCGGAGTGCTGAACGTCGCCCCAGGAGTCGGTTCCGCATGAACCGTCTGCGATGGCAACATGTAAATCCCAACCGTCGCTCCAAGCTCCAGCGCTAGCAGCGCATACACCGCAATCCATTTCCGCAAATTCTTTTCCAATCTCATCGCACCATCTCCATTTCAGAAACTTTTTTCACTCAATCCCAATTCCAAACTTTGTCATCCTGAGCGAAGCGAAGGATCTCAGCCGTCACGTCAACCGGCCAATCCAACCGGAACGATCAGTGCCGAAACCCGCCACCGCCTCCGCCATGAAAGCTCGAGAACCCTCGATTCGAAAATCCGCGGCTCATCCCGCCCTGGTTGAATCCACTGAACGCGCCCGAGCGGGTCCCGCGATTCTCAGAGGGAGAACCGCCGCCCCAGCCTCCGCGTTCGTACCCTCCGCGATTGAAATTGTTATTCGAGCCCGAGCGACTCGAGTTGTAGTTGCTCTCGCGTGAACCAAGCCCAGTCGATCCTCGTTCAAACTCGCCGTGATTCGGAGTCGCCCGATTTCCCGCCGTATTCGTTCCACCATTGGGCCGATACTCATTGCGCCCATTAAAATTCGTCCTGTTGTTGTTGAACGTCGTCCGATTGTTGTACGTCCGGTTGTTGATGAAGGTGTTGCTCCGGTTGATGTACACGTTCCGGTTGTAAATCACCGTGCGGTTCCCCCAGTTGTAGCCCCAGTGATTCCATCCCCACCCGAATCCTCCCCAGTAGCCGACGCCGAATCCAATCCCAAAAGAAAATCCCGGCCCGCCCCACCACACTCCGGGCACCGCCACCCAACCGGGATACGCAACAATCGGTCCCCCGTAAATCAACCACGGGTTATACGCCGGAACATAAATCACCTGCGGATTTGCTGGCTGAATCACGATCGTCGATCCTTGCGACGACACCGTCTGCTGTGTGTTCGACGTCAGGTTCCCCGAGCTCTGCGCGCGCTGCCGCATCGTCTGCACCGCACTCATCACGTCTTGGTCCTGATTCGTGTACGCCTCGCCAAGCGACGACGTCCACGACAGATTCTTATCCATGTTCGCCAGCACGGAAGGGAACTGCGTCAGCGCCTTCACGCTCGGATCCCAAGACATCTGATCGACTTGCTGCGCGAGCGCCTGGCCCTTCAAATTCGGATTCGCCTCGATCCACCGATCGGCTTCCACAATCTCTGCCGGGTGTACCGAAGCCGCCAAAACCTGCGCTACCAGCGCATCGGGATACAGCGCTATCGGCGCCACCAGCTGATCCAACTCATCCGGCGTCAGCGGCGCCGGTGCTGCCTCCGGCTGGATCGGGCCAGCCGGCGCCCCGTCCGGACCCTGCTGCGAATTCGCCACCGGTGCATTTGGCAGTTGCGACTGCGACTCTACCGGCGTCGACGTCAACAGCATTAAGCTCCCGGCGATCACCACCGCCACAATTTCTCTCGCGTGCTTCATTCCATTTCTCCGTTTCTCGCTACCGACTGCACAAATCTCAAGAAATCGCGCTGAATCTCTGAACGCACTACTCATTCGAAACGTCTGATGCCCAACTCCGGTTCGAGTTGCACGGTATTGCCGATGGCGAACCGAAATCCGCCATCGGCAACCGCACTTTCGGATTTAAGGGGTAACCGTCTCCAGAAACGCAATCCCAAGCTGGTTCCCGTCGAACTCGATCAGCAGCGTGCGACCGCCGTCAACCGGATAGAAACCATAGCTATCAGGATTCGTGTTGTGGATATCCAGCCCGTTGATCGCTACCTGACCGTTCGCTGCGTCGATCGTCCCGGTCAGCGTCGCGTTGTTCGTCAACGTCCCGCTGGCGTTGTAGTCCGTGAAACCATTCAGGCTCGTGCCGGTGATGGTCAAAGGCCCTGCCGCCGACCACGGATCGAGCTGGTTCGCCACGGTGCTGTCCACGAAGAACCCGAACGCCCCGATCGCATAGTTTCCGGGGTTGATGTTTCCGCTGGTCTGCGCATACGCTGTGCCCGCGCTTACCTGCGAGGTATCGATGCCGAGTTCTGTGCCGTTTCCGTTGCCATCCAGATAGAACTGGAAGGCCAGCGGAGTGCCGGTAGGAGTTGGCGTGATGTTGCTGACCGTCACCCGGCCCGTCGCATCGACTGTCCAGCTCCCGGTCACGTTCTGGCTCCCGTTCGTGTTCAGATCGCTGAAGGTGACGTTGCCCTGAACGGTTCCGCCCGAATTCAGCGACAGTCCGCCCGCAATCGTCAGTCCTCCGCCGTCGTCGCCGATCGCGCTGAACACATACACGTTTCCCGTCACATTTCCCGTTGTGAAGGTACCGGTGTTCGCGCCTTGCCCGAATGCCGTCCCGCCCAGCGTTCCGTTGATACCGTCATTCGCCACTTCCACGAACTGAATGCGGTTCGTTCCGATGATGTACCCGATCATTCCGAACTGTGGTGCTCCCGAGGAGCCGCTCGGAGTCAGGCTGATTTGAATGCGGCCGAAGGAATCGGGAGCCGTGACTGTGCCGGACGCAAACGTCTGGCCCTGTCCCAGCGTTCCGCTGTCGTTGTAATCGAAGACGCTGTTCGTCGTATTGATCGTCGTGCCGTTTATGACCAGCACGCCGCCGATGCCGAGTGGATACGGCCCGTTGGTATCGCCGTCCAGTCCGGAAATCTGGAACGCGTAGCCTCCCGTCGGAGCCGCTTTGCCTGTCTGCAAATCCAGCGTGCCGGTCGCAGTCGCGAAGTCGTCAAACTCCGTGAGCTGCATGCGCGCCGCGGAAACCTTAGCGCCGCGTAGAGTGAACGCGCCGCTGTCACCGAAGTTCGCATCGCCCGTGTTGAGGATGATCTGGACGCTGCCTTCCGGCTGAGTCGTAACGCTGCTCCCGGTCGCTGTGATCGTGTCCGACCCTGCGTTGGCCTGGTCGATGTAGTCGTGTTCGCCGCCCGTGACTGCACCGTTCAGAACTGTGAACGCGCCCGCGTAATACAACACACCATTCGAGTCCTCGCCCGATCCGTTGTAGATGTACGTCCCATCCGCCAGCGCGGGCCCAACGATCGTGATCGTGGCAGAGGCCGACTTGGTCGTATCCGATACCGATGTCGCAACAACCTTAACTGTGTTGCCCGTCGGAATCGCCGCCGGTGCCGTGTACGTCGTGGCCGCGTTGCTCGCCGTCGTCGTCGGATTGAACGTGCCGCAAGCCGAACTCCCGCAATTCACGCTCCACGTCACGCCTGCGTTCTTGCTGTCTCCCGCGACAACCGCCGTCAGGGGGAATGTGTTGTTGATCGTCAGCGCCGCCGGAGGCGTCGCGGCAAACGAAACGCTGACTCCGGCCGGCGCCGCGATCGTGATCGATGCCGTCGCCGTCGCCGTTCCATCCGTCACCGAACTCGCCACGACGTTCACCGTTCCGCCGGTCGGCACATTCGCCGGCGCGGTATAAGTTGTCGCCGTTCCGCTCGCTGTTGTGGCTGGTGTGAAAGTCCCACAAGAAGAGCTGCCGCAGGTGACCGACCAGGTGACGCCCCCGTTGCTGCTGTCGTTGCTCACCACTGCTGTTAGTGACGCTGTTGCGCCCGCCGTAATCGAAGTCGGCGGCGCCGGGCTCAGACTCACCGAAATTGCCGGAGGATTCGGTCCGTTACCGCCGCCACCGCCGCAAGCCGCCGCTGCAAATGCAACCGCCGCAATGCTCGACATCAAAATTGTTTTGAGTTTAGGAAATTTCACCGCGCACCTCCCGTGAACGAAGCTCCAACCCTCTGCGGCTTGGTGCTCGTTGCAGGCGCTGGGCGAACCGCGATCCCGTGTTCGTTGCGAATCACAACCTGCCGTTCGCCCGCGGTAATCTGCCGGGCAACCAGTGTGTTGTTGCCGTTCGTCATCCGTGTCCAGCCGGCGATCTCAACGTGGTCGCCGTTGGAAAAACTCTTCGCGGTGTTGCTCGCATAAGGGCCCAGATCCGCGGTGACCGCGCCGTTCGCGCCATTGATCACCAACTGCGTCGCGCCATGCTTCGACGTCACTTCCTGGATCGTTCCGCTGACTTTGGTTTCAGTCTTCGCGGTCGTGCTGCTTGCCCATGGATGCGCTTGCGGTGCCACAACTCGCGGTGCATTCTGCGCACGGCTCGAAACCGGCACGATGCTCGCGAGCAACAACAATCCCAATGTCTGAAAAATCAAACTTCCTTGCGATGTCTTCTTGTTTTCGTTTCGTGTGTTGGTCTGTGTCATAACCACTTTCTTTTCCGTTCAGCGCCTCTCGGCACTGACTCCTTTGACCTGGATTGAACTTTCGTTCGCGATAAGAGATTGCAAAGCCCGTGCCAAACGGAAGTGATTGAAAAAACGGGTGTTGCGGGATCTCGGAATTTACGAAGCTCCGGCGATTCACGAAATCTCGTGAGCGAGCCCTCGAAAACTCACGAAGATCGGCGTGAATTCATCGAAACAACTCCGCAGTCGATCGTTCACCGAAGCAGTGAGAAGTGTTTCTGAGAAATCTAGGGAGGGAATCGGCCTGCGGCTTAAGTCAGTGCGGAATTTCTAACGGCGAGTGGCGATGCGACGCAACGCGAGCGATCCTTGCTAGCTCGACTGATACTTCCTCTTATCAATCTTTAGCGCACGAATCTTCGAATCCAGCGTAGACGGCGGAATTCCAAGTTTTGCCGCCGCTCCGGTCGGCCCGGACACGCGCCCCTTCGCCTGCGCCAGCGCCGCCTCAATACTGTCCTTCTCCTGCGTTGCCAGGCTGTCGTTCAGCGGCCGGCTCGGCGCCGCCGTATGCGAAATCCAGCTCTCATCCACGGAAAACTCATCGCCATCGCACACAATCACCGACCGCTCGACAACGTTCTGCAATTCCCGAATATTCCCCGGCCACGGATAAGCCTCAAGCTGCGCCAGGCTCTTCTTATTGATCTTCGTAATCCGCTTGCCCATGCTCGTCGAAAATCGATCGACGAAATACTCAACCAGCATCGGAATGTCTTCCTTCCGCTCCCGCAGCGGCGGCACATGAATCGGAAACACATTGATTCTGTAGAGCAGATCGCTGCGAAACGTCCCCGCATCGACCGCCGCCTGCAAATCCCGATTCGTCGCCGCAATCACCCTCGTATCGACGCGAATCGACTGGCTCCCGCCCACGCGTTCAAATTCCCGCTCCTGTAGCACGCGCAGCAACGCAATCTGCGTATCCAGCGGCAGCTCGCCCATCTCATCCAGAAATATCGTCCCGCCATCCGCCAGTTCGAACCGCCCGATCCTCCGCGACAACGCCCCCGTGAATGCGCCTTTCTCATGCCCAAACAATTCCGACGGAATCAGGTCCCGCGGAATCGCCGCGCAATTTACGCCAATAAACGCCCGCGAAGCTCGTGGCGACCTCTTATGAATCGCCCGTGCAATCAGCTCTTTGCCGGTCCCCGTCTCGCCCGTAATCAACACCGTCGAGTTCGTCACTGCCACTCGCGACACGCGTGTCAGCGCGGCCTGCAACGCCGGCGACGCACCCACGATCTCCTCGAACATCGATGCCTTATCAATTTCTTCGCGCAGTACCATCGTTTCCTGCGCCGCGCGCTCCTGCGACATTTTCTGATCGTGAATGTCGGTTCGTATTCCGCACCATCGCGCAATCGTTCCATCCGCATGCCGCAGCGGATACGACTGATACCGAAACCATCGATACTCGCCGTCGTGACGCCTCATCCGCGCTTCGTAATTGAACGGCTCCTCGTTATTTCGCGCCTCCAACAATCGATTCTTGAAATCCTGGATGTCATCCGGGTGCGTCACCAACTCCAGAAACTTCAGCGGATTCAGCTGCTTCTCCACTCGGAAATAATCCTTCGCCGCTCGATTTCCGAACGACGCGCTTCCGTCCGCCTCCCACACAAACATCTGCATCGGCGCCACATCAATGACTTGCCTCAACTCCTCCGCGTGCCTCTCCGCAATCTCGGCCGCTTGCCGTCGCTCGTCGAACACTCGGGCATTCGTGATCGCCACCGCCACAAGCTGCGCAAAGATTTGCAGCCACGCCGAATCCATCTCGTTCAACATCCCGCGGCTGAAGATCGCCAGCACGCCCACAATCTCTCCGCCCGAAACCAGCGGATGCCCCGCGAACGACAAAATCCTCTCGTTCGCCACCCAGCTCGGAGGGACAACTCCCGGCGCCAAATCCTGCAATCCCGCGCTGGCCGCCAAATGCAAGCACCGCGTCATGTCCGCGCAAACCGTCCGCATTTGGCATTGCGGGCAAATATCCGATGGCTTCAGTAGCCACACCCGCGCCAGCGCAACGTCAGGCTGCTCGGCCAGCCCGCGCACGATGCTATCTAACACTTCCTCTGTGTGATGTAGTCCGCTTACGTTCGCGGCAATCGAAAGTAGTGGTTCAGCGCGCAAATCCGGGGCCCCGTCAGGCGCGCCATATTAACCCAATTACAACCTTTTCAGGAAGTTTCCAAAAATTTGTTTCTGTGACACTGAGGGCCGCGGTCCCGCCGCGTCGCCCGGATCCCGCACCCTTCGCTTTTAAGGGTGCGGGATTTCTCTGCTCAGGGTGCTTCCGCGTTCGTCCTCATCCGCGTAATCCACTCCCTCACATACCCC
>Ga0207109_1064_pt1 | contig 25523 bp, 17 predicted proteins | sample Alteio_BWMinHeat_73_FD_153584 | JGI IMG/M metagenome (GOLD analysis project Ga0207109, IMG submission 153584) | Enriched cells from forest soil in Barre Woods Harvard Forest LTER site, Petersham, Massachusetts, United States -... | ecosystem: Environmental > Terrestrial > Soil > Temperate forest >... | reverse complement strand
GATGTGACGAAGACACTGGAAGACATGCGCGAGCGAGCGGCAACTTTTGCGCCGGTGGAAGGGCGCGTGATTCAGGACGGCGACTATGCACAGGTGAAGCTTCTGGGGACGCCGGATGGCGGCGGCGATCCGCTGCAAGCGGACAGCGTGCTTTGCCACATTGGCGCGGAAGAGACGATGGAGCCGTTCAACGCCAACCTGAAGGGCGCGAACGTGGGCGAGCACAAGAATTTTGACGTGGAGTATCCCGCGGATTACCCCGATCCCAAGCTGGCGGGGAAGAAATATCACTACGCGGTCGAAGTGCTGGGGATCAAAACGAAGAAACGCCCCGAATTGAATGACGATTTTGCAAAGGATGTGAGCGACGCGGGCACGCTCGAAGAACTGAAGAAAAAAGTTCACGAGGGGCTGGAGCATCAGCGCGACCACAAACACAAGGAGCTGCTGCACGAAAAAGTGCTGGCGGAGGTAGTGAAGCTCCACGACTTCCCTGTACCGCAGTCGCTGGTGGAGCATCAAATGGATGCGCGACTGGAGCGGGTGGTGCGGTCGCTGGCGGCGCAGGGCGTCGATCCCCGCGCGGTAAACGTGGACTGGGTGACGCTGCGGAAGCGGCAGGAAGAGCGCGCGACGGATGACGTGAAGGCGGAGCTGATCGTGGACCGCATCGCGTCGACGGAAAACATCGACGTGACGGACGAAGAAGTGACGCAGGAGCTGGAACACATGGCCGGGCACGGTGGCGAATCGGCGGAAGTGTTGCGGGCTCGTTTGACAAAGCAAGGGACGCTCGATAGGATGAAAGCTAAGCTGCGCAGCGATAAAACGCTCGACTGGCTGGCGCAGAACGCCAAGATCAAGACGGTAGCGGCAGCAGCCGCGGCGACAGATTCGAAGTGAAACATTCCGGCAATTCGACCACCCAAATGAAAAATTTCAAAGACCCCGAGTATTTCAATACGACGCTTGTACCGATGGTGGTTGAGCAGACCAGCCGCGGGGAACGCGCGTACGACATTTATTCGCGACTGCTGAAAGAGCACATTATTTTTATCGGGACGCCGATTGACGACCACGTCGCCAATCTGGCCACCGCGCAGATGCTTTTCCTGCAGGCGGAAGATCCAGAGAAAGACATTCAGCTGTACATCAATTCGCCGGGAGGGTCGATTACCGCAGGCTTTGCGATTTACGACACGATGCAATTTGTGAAGCCGGACGTGGTTACGACTTGCGTCGGGCAGGCGGCGTCGATTGCGGCGGTGCTGCTGGTAGGCGGCGCGCCGAAAAAGCGCTTTGCGCTGCCGAATGCGCGCATCCTGATTCACCAGCCGTGGATGTCCGGGCTCGGAGGACAAGCAACGGACATTGATCTGCATGCGAAAGAGATTTTGCGGATGCGCTCGACGATCAATGAGCTCCTGGCAAAGCACAGCGGGCAGCCGGTGGAGCGCATTGAGAAGGACGTGGAGCGCGACTACATCATGAATCCCGCGCAAGCCAAAGAATATGGCATGATCGACGAGATCATTTACAAGCACCGGTAGATTTCCGAACGCGAAGTGCTTTACCGCTTGAAGCAGTGGCAAAACGTCGGTTCCTAAAAGTTAGCAACGCTTCGAGTTTCTCTTTTGCTCAGGAGAAAAATCGGCCTAGAATACTGAATAGAGACTCCGTCGAAGCCCAGCGGAGACGAGGCCTTCACACCAGTGAAAAAATTCAACCCAGACGAGCCCTTGCGCTGCTCCTTTTGCCATAAGACACAGGAGCAGGTGGAGAAGCTGATCAGTTCGCCTTCGGACTACCCGCGCGCGTACATCTGCAACGAGTGCGTGGGCGTTTGCCAGACAATTCTGGAAGACGAAAAGCGCGAACAGGCAGCGGCGCCGACGAAACAGCTTCCGCGGCCGCCGGAGATCAAGCGGTTCCTGGATGGGTACGTCATCGGGCAGGACCGCACGAAGAAAAAACTGGCGGTGGCGGTTTACAACCACTACAAGCGGATTTTTCTGAACAAGCAGCCGGGCGAGATTGAGCTGAGCAAGTCCAATATTCTGCTGATCGGGCCGACGGGCACGGGCAAGACGCTGCTGGCGCAGACGCTTTCTCGGATGCTGGATGTGCCGTTCGCGATCGTGGATGCCACGACGCTGACGGAAGCGGGATACGTCGGGGAAGACGTCGAAAACATTATTTTGAAGCTGCTGCAAGCCGCGGATGGCGACGTGCAGAAGGCGCAGCAAGGCATCATTTATATCGATGAAATCGACAAGATCGCGAAGAAGGATGAGAACCCTTCGATCACGCGCGATGTCTCGGGCGAAGGCGTGCAGCAGGCGCTGCTGAAGATTCTGGAAGGCACGATTGCCAATGTGCCGCCGCAGGGCGGGCGGAAGCATCCGCACCAGGAATTTACACCGGTGGACACGACGAACATTCTTTTCCTGTGCGGGGGAGCGTTCGTCGGATTGGAAAAAATCATTGAGAAGCGCGCGGGGCGGCGGTCGCTGGGGTTCCACACGGATTCCGCGCCGACGACACCGCAGAAGCGCAACACCGAATTGCTGGAACAGGTGCAGCCTGGGGATTTGATCCGCTACGGATTGATTCCGGAATTTGTGGGCCGCTTGCCGGTTGCGGGCGTAATGAACGATCTGGACAAGGGCGCGCTGGTGAAAATTCTGACGGAGCCGAAGAACGCGCTGCTGAAGCAATACCAGCGGCTGTTCGAATTCGAAAACGTGCGGCTGCGGTTCACGGACGACGCGCTGGAAACGGTGGCGGAGTTGGCACTTCAGCGCAAAGTGGGCGCGCGCGGCTTGCGAATGATCCTCGAAGACCTCATGCTGGAACTGATGTACCACCTGCCGATGCAGCGGAAGGTGCGCGACTTCGTGGTGACCGCGGACATGGTTCGAACGCGGGAGATCAACTGGAGTTTGCTGGAAAAGGCGGGATAGCCAGCGGCAGTTGCAGGTTTCAGGGGCCCTAATGTTCACTCGTGAAAAACAGGAATTGAAGCGCGTGCCGATGATGCCGGTGCGCGACATGGTGATCTTTCCGCAGCAGATGACGCCATTCATCGTGGGGCGCGAGGCGAGTGTGCGCGCGCTCGAAGAGGCGCTGGCGGGCGATAAGAAGATTTTCCTTTCCACGCAGCATGACGCCTCGATCGATGACCCCAAACCGGAAGAGATTTACGCGGTGGGGACGCTAGCGAACATCGTGCAGAGCGTGAAGCTGCCCGACGGAAACATCAAGGTGCTGGTGGAAGGTGTGGAACGCGCGCGGGCCATCTCGATTGCCTCGGAGGAGGGATTCTTCCGGGCGACGGTGCGCTTGCTGGGCGCGCGAGCGGAGGATTCGCCGCAGGTCAAGCAAATCGTCGAAAAAGTGACGGGGCTGTACGAACAGTTCATCAAACTTTCGCAGAGCCTGAATTACGACACGATGATCGCGGCGGCGCGCGTGGATGATCCGGCGAGGCTCTCCGATACGATTGCGGCCAACCTGCAGCTCCCCGTGGATGAGAAACAGGATTTGCTTGAGACGGTGGATCCGCTGGAGCGGCTGAACCGCGTCGGGGACATTCTGGAAATCGAGCTGGAAAAGCTGAACGTGGACCGCAACATCAATACGCGCGTGAAGCGGCAGATGGAGCGGGCGCAAAAAGAGTATTACCTGAACGAAAAGCTCAAAGCGATTCAGAAAGAGCTGGGGCGCGGCGAGAAAAACGAAATCGACGAGCTGAAAAAGAAAATTGATACGGCGGGGATGTCCAAGGAAGTGCATGAAAAGGCCATCCAGGAGCTGAAGCGCCTGGAGTTGATGCCACCGATGTCCGCGGAATCGACGGTGAGCCGGAATTATCTGGATTGGCTGCTGGCGGTACCGTGGAAGAAAAAATCGAAGGAAATCCGCGACATCAAGGCGGCGGAGAAAATCCTGAACGAGGAGCACTACGGCCTAGAAAAAGTCAAAGAGCGTATCCTGGAATTCCTGGCGGTGCGGCAGCTGGTGAAGAATCCCAAGGGATCGATTCTGTGCTTCGTGGGGCCTCCGGGCGTGGGCAAGACTTCCCTGGCGATGTCCATCGGGCATGCCACGGGGCGGAAATTCGTGCGCGTTTCGCTGGGTGGGGTGCGCGACGAGGCGGAAATTCGCGGGCACCGGCGCACGTACATCGGCGCGCTGCCTGGGCAGATCATCCAAATGATGAAGAAAGCGGGGACGGTAAATCCCATCTTCGTGCTGGACGAAGTGGACAAGATGTCCACGGATTTCCGAGGCGATCCTTCGGCGGCGTTGATGGAAGTGCTGGACCCGGAGCTGAACCATTCGTTCACGGACCACTATCTGGATGTGGAGTACGATCTTTCGAAGGTGATGTTTGTGTGCACGGCAAACGTGCTGCACACGGTTCCGCAGCCGCTGCAGGACCGCATGGAAATTTTGCGGCTGCCCGGGTATACGGAGCAGGAAAAACTGGAGATCGCCAAGCGGTTCCTGGTGAAGCGGGCGCGTGAAGCGACCGGCCTGACAGAGAAAAATCTTACGTTTACGGACGAAGGCCTGCTGCACATGATCCGCCACTACACGCACGAGGCGGGAGTACGGAGCCTAGAGCGTGAGATTCAGAATATCGCGCGAAAGATGGCGCGCAAGGTGGTTACAGACGGCGTGGCTTCCACCGCGGACATTACGCCGGCCAACGTCAACGATTTCCTCGGCATCCTTAAGTACAGGGAATTCTGGCTGGAAAAGCAGAATGAAATTGGATTGACGACTGGGCTGGCATGGACGGAAGTCGGCGGCACGGTGCTAGCCACGGAAGCGACATTGATGGAGGGCAAGGGGCGGCTGACGCTCACGGGAAAACTCGGCGACGTGATGCAGGAGTCCGCGCAGGCGGCCATGAGCTATGTGCGATCGCGTTCGAATCTGCTGGGCTTGCCCAGGGATTTCTACCGCAACATCGACATCCACGTGCACGTGCCGGAGGGCGCAATTCCGAAGGACGGACCATCGGCGGGAATTACGATTTGCACTTCGATCGTGAGCGCGCTGACCAAGAATGCGGTGCGCCGAGACGTGACCATGACCGGAGAAATCACGCTGCGAGGGAAAGTGCTGCCGATCGGCGGGGTCAAGGAGAAGTTGCTGGCGGCCCACCGAATGGGCTTGCGTACGGTACTGCTTCCGAAGGACAATGAGAAGGACCTGGCGGACATCCCGCAGGAGATCCTCTCCAGTCTCACAGTCCATTTTGTAGAGACCATGGATGAAGTGCTGCAGATTGCGCTGGAACGGCCCACAGTGCCGCTTGAGCATGCCGCGGTTGCGCCCGTTGCGGAACCATTCGTTGCCGGCGCCGAGAAAGACAAGAGTTTGACCAACTAAGCAGCGTTGTTTGGGGCCCAGCGCATCCAGCGAGAATGCATTCGCGGATGAGTTCAGGCCCGGCGTTGGCGCCAGTTGCAGGTTGACATCGTCCGATTCGAAATCACGCTTGAGAAAGTCTGGTTTGCCAATCTCGGCTGGTTTTCGGGTGTTCGTTTTGTGCGACCGTTCAGCGGTCGAGGTTTTCGGGCCGTAGAGCAGTCGAGGTCCTGGTGACTGCAAGCAGTCAACCGCCAGTTCGGTGCGCCACCTCAAAAAAAACGGGATTCGCATTAATCGATTCGCCGCTGTACAAGATAAGGTCCATTTTTACAATCAAAGCTAAGGATATATGCCAAAAGAAACAAGCATTGAAGGAAACAATCAGATGAGTATTAGCCTTGCCGAGCTGAAGGAAAAGAACATCACGGATCTCGCCAAGATCGCCAAGGACCTGAACATTCCCGGCGCGAGTGGCATGCGCAAGCAGGAGTTGATCTTCCAGATCCTCCGGGCGCAAACCGAAAAGAACGGATTGATCTTCTCCGAAGGAGTCCTCGAATGCCTCCCCGATGGGTTCGGATTTCTGCGCGCCCCGGAATACAACTATCTCCCCGGCCCGGACGACATCTACGTTTCGCCGTCACAAATTCGCAAGTTTGACTTGCGCACGGGCGATACCGTGTCCGGGCAAGTGCGGCCACCGAAAGACGGCGAACGGTATTTCGCGCTGATTAAAGTGGAAGCGGTCAATTTTGAAGATCCGGAAGTCGCGCGCAACAAAATCTTCTTCGATAACTTGACGCCGCTCTATCCCCAGGGCCGCCTCAAAATGGAAACGACCAAGGAAAACTTGACCGGCCGGGTGCTGGATCTGCTTTGTCCAGTGGGCAAGGGCCAGCGCGGCTTGGTGAACGCTCCGCCGCGAACCGGCAAGACCATGATGCTGCAGTCCATGGCCAATGCCATCGCCACCAATCATCCCGAGGTCGCGCTGATCGTGCTGCTGATCGACGAGCGCCCTGAGGAAGTCACGGACATGCAGCGCACGGTCAAGGGCGAAGTCATCAGCTCGACGTTCGACGAACCGCCGCAGCGGCACATCCAAGTGGCGGAAATGGTGCTCGAAAAGGCCAAGCGCCTGGTCGAGCACAAGCGCGACGTCGTCGTGCTCCTCGACTCCATCACGCGACTCGCGCGCGCCTATAACGCGGTGACGCCACCTTCTGGCAAAGTGCTCTCCGGCGGTATCGACGCCAACGCCTTGCAGCGCCCGCGCCGTTTCTTCGCCGCCGCGCGCCACGTGGAAGAAGGCGGCTCGCTTACGATCATCGCCACCGCGCTCATTGACACCGGCAGCCGCATGGACGACGTCATCTTCGAGGAGTTCAAAGGCACCGGCAACATGGAAATCTACCTCGACCGCCGTCTCGCCGATAAACGCGTTTTTCCGGCCATCGACATCCAGCGCTCCGGCACGCGTAAGGATGAACTGTTGCTCCCTGCCGATGAACTGAGTCGCGTTTGGGTTCTGCGCAAGGTCTTGAGCCCGCTTTCGACCGTCGAGGCCATGGAACTGCTGATCAGCCGGCTTTCGAAATCGAAGTCCAACGCGGAATTCCTCAGCTCGATGTCTGCGCCAGCCTAAGCAAGCCGCAATCCGAAAATTCCAAGCTCAATACAAAAGGCGCAACGGATTTCCTCGATGCGCCTTTTGTACTTCTTGCCGTTGGTTGCAGCAGGAGCCAATTGAAATTCTCGCGCTTGCCGTTCCCTGCGGGCAAGGCAACTTCCCGGTATCGGAAGGTTCGAGCGTGTTCTCAACGAGTTTTTTCAAACGGCTGCCAGCCGCGCAGCCTTCGGCTTCGCGTTGCAGAGAAACGATTCGTCGGACAACTCCACCTCCTTCCGGGAACACTTCACCCACAACGGAACTCTTGGAAACAAAGCAGCTCATCCGCGGCGAGAAACCATAATCCCGCGGCGGATTGCACTGGAACGAAACGAGTTAGGCGGATTTAGTTAAAGTCGCGCAAACAAGCAGATGTTCACGGGACTCTGTCGCCTTGGCATCGATCCGTCTTGGCTTTTGTCTTCGTGTTTCACATCTGCCTCTTTACGCTCAGTGAGGATCCCGGCGAACCGGGACGTACGACTGAGGTACCTCGAAGGTAACCGCAGGCCAAAAAGTTGTCAAGTCTTTTTCGAAGAAAATGCATTTTTGGCCCATTTTTCGTGTTACTTGTTAATTCCAAGGTACTTAGGGCCCGGAGCGAGGCGTTTTTTCCTGTTTATTCGTAACGCAAGCAGTCGATGGGGTCGAGATTGGCGGCGAGATTTGCCGGATAGTAGCCAAAGAAAAGGCCAACGCCGACGGAGATGACAAATCCAATGGTGACCCAAAGATAGGAAAGCGTTGCGGGAATGGAGGGGATGAGAGTACGAATCGTCGCGGAAACGGCGGCGCCGATCAGAATACCGATGGTGCCGCCGACGAGTGTGAGGACCACAGCTTCCAGCAGGAATTGCAATCGCACATCCGCGCGGCGCGCGCCGATGGCTTTGCGCACGCCGATTTCCTGGGTGCGCTCGGTGACGGAGATGAGCATGATGTTCATCACGCCGATGCCGCCGACGAGCAAGCCGATGGAGCTGATGATGGTGGTGAGAATGACGAGCGCGCCGGTGAGCTGGTTCCACAAATTGCTGATGAAGTCTGGGGAGCTGAGCTCGAAATCATTTTCAGTGCCGGCGGAGAGACGGCGGAGGCGCCGCATGGCCTGAATGACTTCGCCCTGGGCAGTATCGACGTTTACATTTTCCGGCACAGTGAAAGCCATGATCAATTCTTTCGCTTCCGGGTACTCCTTTTTGAAGGTGCTCAAGGGGATGACGGCAAAAATATCCACGCCGGGGCCGACGAACAGACCCTGGTCGTGTTCGAACACGCCGATGACTTCGTAGATGCTGCCATTGATGCGCACGGTCTTGCCGAGGGCGTCGGTATTGGGAAAAAGGGATTCGCTGATGGCCGCACCGAGGACGACGACCGGGCGCGCATGCTCCTGATCAAAGGCGCTGATGAAGCGGCCGCGCTCGATGCTGAAGAGCGGGATGGCGTCGATGTATTCCGGCTCGGCGCCACGCACGATGACTTTTTCGACGCTATAGTGGCCGCTGGTGATGAGATTCGAATCGCCGAAGAAAAAACCACGCGTGCCGATGGTAGTCAGGGATTGTACGTCGGGGGCGGCCTCGCGGATGAAGCGGGCGTAATCGTATTCAAAATACTTGCGCACGCGAATGCGCTCCGGCCAGCGCGAAGGATCCGTGCCGGGCGGAAATCGCGAGACAAAATAGGTGCGGGAGCCGAGGGATTGCACGCGGTCCTGCACGAATTTGTTGAGGCCCTGGATGATGGCGGCCATAGAAATCACCGAAGAAACACCGATGACGATGCCGAGCACGGTGAGCGCGGAGCGCACCTTGGAGGAGCGCAGCGTCTCCATGGCGGCAAGAAAATTTTCGCGGGCTTGCGCAAGACTCATGAAAGACATCAGTCTGACCTCAGGGCAACCACCGGGTCCAGCCGTGACGCGCGCATAGCCGGGTAGATCCCAAAGAATAATCCGACCGCGGAGCTGAGGAAGACTCCCAGGACCGCCACCCAGGTCTGCACGGACGCGGGGAAGGGCGTGTAGCTCCGCAAAGCCAGCGCGACCAGGAACCCTATGGAGATGCCGGCGATTCCCCCGGCGATACATTGCATGACGCTCTCGGCGATGAACTGGCGCAGGATATCACTTTGTGTTGCGCCGACGGCGCGGCGCACGCCGATTTCGCGGCGCCGCAGAGTCACGCTGACGAGCATGACGTTCATGATGACAATCCCACCGATGACCACGGAAATGGCGCTCACCATGATGAACACGGAGAAAAACGCGGTGCTGATGCTGCGCCACAATGACATGTAACTTTCCTTGGTACCGATGAAGAAGTCGTTTTCCATTTTTCCGCTGAGGTGGCGGCGTGAGCGCAAGACAAGCTGCGCCTGGTCCTGGGCCGTTTCGAAGTTCTGCGCACTGGTCTTGACATTGATGATCAAGCTGGTGTGGATCCCTTCGATGCGCAGGTACACGGGGAGTGGGGCCATTACGAAATTGTCCTGGTCCTGGCCGAGGACGCTGCCAACTTTTTCCATTACTCCGATGACCACGAGCTCATCGTTGCCGACGCGAAGGGTCTTCCCGATCGGATCCGTGCCGAGAAACAGTTGCTGCACCAGGGTATCGCCGATGAGACAGACGTCGGTGCGGTGCTCGGCTTCGGTGGGAGTGAAGTAGCGGCCGAGCTCGACGGCGCGGGTATCAATGTCCGCCATGTTTGCGGTCTGGCCGGAGAAGGTCACGTCCGGCACTTCTTTGTTGCCGTAGCGCGCCCGGACCGAGGTGCTGGCGGTGGCGCCGACTTCCTCACAGGCAGGGCAACCTTCCGCGACAGCGCGCATGTCATCGATTTCAATCTTCTTGTACTTCAGGGCTTTGATAATGATGTTGAAATCGGTGACCGCAAAAGGTGTGCGCGCGACCTGGAAGACATTGGTGCCCAAGTTGGCTATCTTTTGCTCAACGTAGAGGTTGGCGCCCTGCACGATGGTCATGACGGTGATCAGCGTGGCCACACCCATGGTCAGACCCAGCATGGTGAGCGAGGCGCGCAGTTTGTGCGAACGAAGCGCGCTGAAACACTGGACCAGATTGTCGCGGACAGCAAGCATCGGCCTGGAGAATGGCTCCCTTCACTGTACCAAATCCTTTACGCACGCGCCGATAGCTCGAGCTCGGACACGGAATCCTCTCTGATGAATACGAAGGCAAGGGCCCGGGAGTTACAAACGTGGGGAGCGCAGGGAGATCTTCACCTGCGGCTAATGGCCCGCTTGCTGCTCCATCCAGCGGTGCATGTGGGCTTCCAGCACATTGAGAGGGACGGCGCCATTTTCGAGCACGGCGTCATGGAACTTGCGAACATCGAATCTGGCACCAAGTTTTTTCTCCGCTTCTGTGCGCAGCTGGCGAATCTTCAGTTGGCCAAGCTTGTAGGCCAGCGCCTGCCCTGGCCAGACGATGTAGCGGTCGACTTCCACAGTAATGTCCTGATCGGTCTTTGCGGTATTGTCCTTGAAAAATTGGATAGCCTGGTCGCGCGTCCAGCCCATCGAGTGCATTCCGGTGTCGACAACCAGGCGCACCGCGCGCCACATTTCATAGCTGAGCTGGCCGAATTTGGAGTAGGGGTCTTTGTACATTCCGAGCTCTTCACCAAGGCTTTCGCCGTACAGTGCCCAGCCTTCCACGAATGCCGAGTAGCCCGCCTGTTTGCGGAATTCCGGCTGGCCCTCCATCTCTTGCGCCAGGGAGATTTGGAGATGGTGCCCCGGCACGGATTCATGCAATGAGAGCGCTTCCATTTCCCATTTCGGCCGGGCGTGTAAATTGTAGGTGTTCACAAAATAACAGCCGGGCCTGCCGGCACTTGGCGCACCGGCCTGGTAGTAGGCGGTCGTTTGCGAAGGAGCTTTGAATTCGGGAATCACGCAGACCCCGTAAGTCAATCGAGGCAGCTTTCCGAATTCGCGTGCAAGCTCTGGATCGATTTTCTTGGTGATGATGCGATATCCGTTCACCAGGTCGTCGGCCTTGTCGTAGAAAAAACGCGGATCGATGCGCAGGAATTCGGTGAACTCGTGGAAGCTGCCTTTGAAACCAGTGGTGGCGATGACTTTGTCCATCTCCGCGCGGATACGTTTTACTTCGGAGAGGCCGATTTCGTGAATCCGCTGGGGCGTCAAGGTGGTCGTGGTTTGCCAGCGAACGTGAAAGGCGTAGGCAGCGGCGCCGTTCGGCAGGACCGTGGCGGCGATGGATTCGCGGCATGCTGGCAAATACGTCGTCGCCACATAGTCATGGAGTTTTTGAAAGGCAGGCGCCACTGCATCTTTGTAAATTCTTTTGGCGCTATCGATGAGCCGCGCACGCTCTGCTTCGGGAAAGCCGGAGGGAAATTCGGTGAAGGGCTGCAGGAGCGGGCTTGCCAATGGATCAGCTGGAATGAGACCTGCAATCTGTTTCGGGACGTCACGCAGCATCAACTTCGGCGGCGTAAAGCCCTTCTTCAAGCCTTCTTGAAGAAGCTGGAGATTCTGCTCGACGTTCCTCGGCAGCGCTTGGAGGCGAGCGAGAATGTCCTCGTAATCCGCGACGGTTTGGTGCGGCGTGGTGGCCAAAGTTGACGCACTTCCCTGCTGGATTCCCCCCATCTGCGTCATGGGCATCCAAATGTTGCCGGGTACGACGTCACGGAAAGGCGCGGGGTCGTCGCCGTATTGCAAGCCTTCCTCCGCTGTTTCCAGCGTTTCCCGGTAGAGGTCGTAGTTGAGTTGCTCGCCGAGAAAAAGCGCATCGCGCGAAATGGATTTCAGCTCCGCGAGGCTTTCGTGAAGATGCTGGATTCTGGCTGCGATGCCATCTTTCGAATCGTCGGTCCAGCGCCGGTTTTGCCCGGGAAATCCGACGGACGTCGCGGTTTCGGGATACTGCTCCATCCAGCGCTTCCAATCCCTTGCGAGGTACGCGCGGAAATCTTGCGCGGCTTTCGTCTGAGCACTGGTTTGGCTCGATTCGGATTGGGCGATCGCCAGCATGGGCGTCACCAAAGGCATACTCGCAGCTCCCAATACCAGCATCGCCAGCAAACGCATCATCCGGCCCTCCCCGCTTTTGCCAATTCCTTTTCGCGTTCCTGCGCGAGCATCACAATGAGCCGCGCCGTTTCTTCAATGCCCATGGCGGTGTTGTCCACCAGCACGGCATCAGCGGCCCGCACCAGCGGCGACACTTTGCGCTCGCGATCGCGCTTGTCCCGTTCAATGACTTCGTCAAACACTTCCGCAAGGGTTAAGCGGTCCCCTTTTTCGCGATGCTCTTTCCAGCGACGCTCGGCGCGCGTTTCCGGCGAAGCGTCCAAAAATATTTTCAGCTCCGCGCTCGGAAAGACTACCGTTCCAATATCGCGCCCTTCCATCACCACTCCGCCGCCCGCGCCGGCCCGCTGCTGCTCCGCGACCAGCACTTTGCGCACATTGGCGAACGCAGCAACGTGCGACGCGGCTTGCGCCACGTCTGCGGTTCGAATCTCCCGTGTCACATCTGCACCATCAAGGAAAACACAATTCTTTGCACCAGCCGCTTCGTGCTCCGGCAAAGGCGCTCGCAGCTCGATATGCGTTTCTTTGGCGAGCGCTTCGAGGCGCGATTCGTCGTTCAGCGGCAGGCCTTTTTGTATCGCTTTCAGCGCCAGCGCACGGTACATCGCGCCGCTGTCGAGATATAGGTAGCCGAGAATTTTCGCGACAAGCCGTGCGACACTGCTTTTACCCGAACCGGCCGGGCCGTCAATGGCAATCGTAAGTTTCGGCATTTGGGTAGCACAGCCACTCGTTGCTGTGCGCTCTCCACTCGACTAACCAAACAGCTAGACAGGCAGGAGCGCCCGCGCAACTCAGAAGCCCATGATGTTATAGCCGCAATCGACGAAGATGATCTCGCCGGTGATGCCCGAGCCCGCATCGGAAAGCAGAAACGCGGCGGTCGCGCCAACTTCAGCAGCGTCGATATTGCGCTTCAAGGGCGCGCGCTCCACCTGCGTTTTGAGCATATCGCCAAAGTTCGCGATTCCTCGCGCCGCAAGCGTTTTGATAGGGCCAGCGGAAATGGCGTTGACGCGTACGGCCTGCGCGCCGAGATCGAACGCCAGGTAGCGCACGGTTGCTTCGAGAGCCGCTTTGGCCACGCCCATCACGTTGTAATTCGGAACCACTTTCTCGGAACCGTAGTACGTCAGCGTCACGATCCCGCCGCCGGCGGTCATCAGCGGCGCGGCGCCGCGCGCGACGGCAATCAACGAGTAGACGCTGATGTCGTGCGCGATACGAAATCCTTCCCGCGAAGTCTGCAAAAAAGGATTCTTCAGCTCCTCCGGCGGAGCAAAACCTACGCTGTGAACCAGGCCGTGGAGCACGCCGTAGCGGGACTTCAATTCATCGAACAAGCGTGCGATCTCATCGTCCTTTGTCACGTCGCACATGAAACCCGCAGCTCCCGGCATCTCCGCGATCAAATCCTTGGCTTCGAGTTCAAGTCGCTCGTTTTGATAGGTGATCGCCAGCCTCCAGCCGGCTTCGTGCAGTTTTTTCGCGATGGCCCAGGCAATGCTCCTCTTGTTGGCCAAGCCGAAGATCACTGCTGTTTTTTGCGAATCGCTCATTCGGTGAGTCTCCCGATGGCCGGGCTAAAGCCCGCCGCCTGCAAAAATCAAATGCGATGAAACGCCTTCTCAATTTCTTTCATGGAATACCGCAGCACGACCGGGCGCCCGTGCGGACAGCTCATCGGACAATCGGTCTTCGCCAGCGCGTCCAACAGCCATTCCATCTTCGATTGTTCGAGCGGCATGTTGACCTTGATCGCTGCATGGCACGCCGTCGAAGCCGCTATCTTTGCCTGCAACGTTTCGATGGATATCGCGGCGTTTTCGCGTTCGAGCCCGTCGAGGATTTCTCTCAGCAGTTTCTCCGCGTCCGGCGCTCCCACGCCTGCGGGCACCGCTTGAATCGCCACGCTTTTTGGGCCCATAGGCTCGACTTCGAAGCCATTGGCGTTCAATTCCTCGGCGATTTTCTCGAACGTCACAATCTGCCGCGGCGACAGCTCGATCACCATGGGCATCAACATGCGCTGGGCTTCGACTTTTCCCGCGCGCCGCGCTTCGAGATGTTGCTCGAAGAGCACGCGCTCGTGCGCCACATGCTGGTCCACAATCCACAGCCCATCGCCATTCACCGCGATAATAAAACTGGCGCTGACTTGGCCCAGCGGCTTGAGGTCGGCAATCTGTTCCGGGCGAGGCAAGCTCGCAGGCGCGTCGGCGTTCGGAGCGGCGAGATTTGCCGCCCAATTCCCTGGGCTGGAAATCGGCGCAGGTGCGGTTGCGGCGCCGAAGGCAGTCCCCGGCGTAAACGGAATGCGCTGCTCCACAGGCTGCATGGGCGCGGAGCTAAGATCGAACCCGCCGTCCGAACCGACGCCGGAGCCCAGGCCAATCTCTTCCATCGGCGGAATGATCGCGCGCGGCACTCCCGATTCCACCGGCGCGGGCGTGATTCCACCGGAAAACGCTCCATTCGCAGCTCCCGCGAATTGCGGGGTGGCGGCCGCAGCAGCGGCAAAACTCGCGATCGGCCGCGCGCCCGTCAGCGCCTGCCGAATCGTATCGCGTGTGAAATCGTGTACAAAATTCGAACGCCGGAACCGCACTTCGATTTTCGCGGGATGCACGTTGACGTCCACTTCGTCATAGGGCATTTCCAGAAAGAGCAGCGTCGCGGGAAAAACCGCCGGCGGCAGAATGTTGCGATAGGCTTCATGAATGGCGTGCAGGATCAGCCGGTCGCGCACCAATCGACGGTTCACAAAAATGTAAATCCCGTTGCGATTCGCGCGCTGAATATCCGGCCGCGAGGTGAAGCCGCTCACCGTCAGCGACGCTTTTTCTTCTTCGGGATCGAGTTGCGGCTCGGTGATGGCCGCGCGGAAAGCCGCGGTCGCCGGGGCAATCTCCACCAATTCCTCGAGCGCCTGGCGTCCAAAGAGCTGATAAACGCGGTCGGCCAGTTTGTCCGCGGGCGGACAGTTGATGATTTCTTGCGTCGGCGTCGTGAGAATGAATTGTTTCGCGGGATTCGCCAGCGCGTAGTGCGTAACCAGCGAGGCGATGTGGCCCAGCTCAGTGGTGTCCGACTTCAGAAATTTTCTCCGCGCGGGGACGCAGTAAAAAATATCGGCGACGCTGATCGTCGTTCCCGGGGGCAGTCCCGCGGGCTTGACATTGATGAGCTTGCCGCCCGCGAATTCGATGCGCGTGCCGTCGACTTCTGCTTCATCGCGAGTTTCGAGCAGCAAGCGCGACACGGCGGCAATCGTCGGCAGCGCTTCGCCGCGAAAGCCCAGCGTGGAAATGGACAGCAAATCGTCGGCAGACCGCAGTTTGCTGGTAGCGTGGCGTTCGAACGCCAGCAGCGCATCGTCATGCGTCATCCCGTGACCGTCGTCGATCACGCGGATCATGCGCTTGCCGCCCTGCTCGACTTCGATGCGAATGGTCTTCGCGCCCGCATCCAGCGCGTTCTCAAGCAGCTCCTTCACCACCGACGCCGGCCGTTCGACAACTTCGCCCGCCGCGATTTTGTTCGCCACCGCCTCCGGCAATATGCGTATGCGGCTCATTTTGCTCCCGGTCCAGAATTAGAAGCCGGATCATTTCCGCGGGCATCAGGTTCTCGCTTTCCTGAGACCCAGCGGAAGACGTCCAACACCACAAAGGCGAGAAGACTCAGGCCCAACAAAATAACAAACGCCGCCACGGTTGTGAGCAGCCACGCCGGAGTTTGCTTCTCGACTAAGTGGGCGTAGAACAAAAAACCGGCAAACATTACAACCGTCAGAACACCCAGGATTAGGGCTCGGTTCTTGCGGTTCTGCCAAATTGTGAGCCCGAAAAGTAAGCCATACGCGACGAGACCAAGAATTCCTTCGATGGGCTTCACAAGATAGTTCGTTGATACCAACGTCGCTACTCCTTAAGGGTGATTCCTAGCTGGTCGAGTTGATCTTTGTCCACGGGCGACGGCGAGTCGGCCATCAAATCTTGCGCGGCGGTGGTTTTCGCGAAGGCAATGACTTCGCGAATTGACTTCTCGCCGGCGAGGAGCATGACCACGCGATCAATGCCCAGCGCGATGCCGCCGTGCGGCGGCGTGCCGTAGGTCAACGCATCGAGGAAGAATCCGAAACGGCGGCGCAACTGTTCTTCGCTGAGGCCGAGCGCTTTGAACAAGCGCTCCTGAATGTCCTGGCGGTGAATTCGAATGCTGCCGGAGCCGAGTTCGTAGCCGTTCAAAACAAGGTCGTAGCCTTTCGAACGCACTTCCCACGGCGCGGACTCCAGTTTTTCCAGGTCTTCATCGACGATGCCGGTAAACGGATGCTGCGCGCTCACCCACGCCTTGTCCGCCTCGCTCCATTCGAAAAGGGGAAAACCGGTGAGCCACAGGAATTTCCACTGCGACTTGTCGATGACGCCGAGCGCTTCGCCAAGGTGCAAACGCAATTGCCCCGCGACCAGCGCGGCGGCTTCCGTGCCCTTAATCTGCTCCTTCGCGGAGGCGGCTACAACAAGATCACCGGGCTTTGCGCTGCACGCTTCGGCGATTTTCTTCACGTTTTCCGGCCCGATCAATTTTTCCACAGTAGAGGTCGGGCCCTCTGGCGCCACTTTCACGAAGTAGGCGCCGCGCGCGTGCAGCGCTTTTGCTTTTTCCGTCAATTCGTCAAGTTGTTTGCGCGAATACGCCGCAGCTCCCGGGGCCGCGAATGCAAAAACGTTGCCTTCAATCTGCAGCTTCTGCTTGGCTTCTTCCGGGAAGCAATGCGTCACCTCGTGCAGCTCCATGCCAAAGCGCAAGTCCGGCTTGTCGCTGCCGTACTTTCGAATGCAATCCTTGTAGAGCATGTGCGGGAACGGCGCTTCGGCCTTGACGCCAGCGACGGCGCAAGCGCGCACCATCACTTGCTCGATCACGTGAAAAATGTCTTCCTGGCGAGGGAAAGACATCTCCAGGTCGAGCTGCGTGAATTCGAGCTGGCGATCGGCGCGCTGGTCTTCGTCGCGAAAACATTTCACGATTTGGAAATACTTGTCCAGCCCGGCGATCATCAGGATCTGCTTGAAAATCTGCGGCGACTGCGGCAGCGCGTAAAACTGCCCGTGATGGATGCGGCTGGGCACCAGAAAATCGCGCGCGCCCTCCGGCGTCGAGCGCGTGAGCATCGGCGTTTCGACTTCAATGAAGCCCAGTTCGTCCATCACCTTGCGAATTTCGAGAATGACGCGATGGCGCACCGCGAGGTTGCGGTGCGGCTTCGGGCGGCGCAAGTCCAGATAGCGGAATCGCAGCCGCGTCTCTTCCGCGGCGTTGATTTCGTCTTCAATCGGGAATGGCGGCGTCTTGGCGTTGTTCAGGATGTGCAGCTTCGTCGCCACCATCTCCACTTCTCCGCTGGCCAATTCCGGATTGGCTTTCTGCCGCTTGATGACCTTGCCTTCCACCGCAACGACGAATTCGCCGCGCGCCTGTTCGGCTTTGGCATGCGCCGCAGGCTGCGTCTCTTTGTTGAAAACCACCTGAACAATGCCCGTTCGGTCGCGAATATCCAGAAAAAGCAAATTGCCCAGGTCGCGCCGCTTCGCTACCCACCCCATCACCAGCGCATCGCGCCCCTCATCCGCCGCGCGCAGCTCGCCGCAGTAGTGTGTGCGCTTCAAATTGCCCAGAAAGTCCAGCACGGTCATGTTCCCTTTCGAAATGACGGCAATTTCTTGTTCGCGAAGAATCTCAACGGGTCTAAAGACCCGCCACTACAACTTCCGCAGAAAATCCAGCAATTCTGGCTCAGTCAGTTTTTGCTGCGATCCGTCTGCTAAGGTCTTCACCGTCCACTCGCCGCTCGCCACTTCATTGTCGCCGAGGATCAGCGCGAATCGTGCGCCCAATTTGTCCGCCTGGCCGAGGGCTTTGCCGAATTTCTGCTCCATTGGAGGCAACTCGACGCTGAATCCTGCCTTGCGCAAGTCTTTCGCCGCGCGAACGGCCGTCGCGTGCGCTCTTTCACCCATCCAGGCAATGTAAACGTCGCGGCCTTGCGGCGCGGGCGCTTTACCGCTCTCTTGCAGCGACAAAATCAAGCGATCTTCACCGATGGCAAAGCCGATGCCTTTGGTCGGCGGCCCGCCTAACAATTCTACCAACCCATCGTAGCGCCCGCCGCCGCAGACCGCATTCTGCGAACCAAGCCCCTGCGCAGTGATTTCAAACGTCGTGCGCATGTAGTAGTCCAGCCCGCGCACAAGCCGCCAGTTTTCGCGGTACATAACGCCGCGAAGCTGAAGCTGATGCTTCACCTCCGCGTAGTGCTTCGCGCATTCTTCGCAGAGGTGATCGCCGATGCGCGGCAACGTGGCAATGATGCCCTGCTCGCTCTCGAGCTTCGAGTCCAGCACACGCAGCGGATTCGTCTCAATGCGGCGCTGGCTGTCCGGCCCGAGCTTGTCCTTCACCTTCACTAACTCCGCGCGCAGCAGCTCCACGTATTTCGGCCGGCAATCGCGGCACCCAATCGAGTTGAGATCCAGCTGCACGCCCTGCAATTCCAGCCGGTCGAAAAACGTCATGACCATCTCAATCACTTCCGCGTCAATCGCCGGCGCATCGCTCCCGCCCAGCACCTCCGCGCCAATCTGGTAAAACTGCCGGTAGCGCCCCTTCTGCGGCCGCTCGCGCCGGAACATCGGCCCCATGTAATAAAGCTTCACCGGCTGCGGCAGTTGCTGCATGTTGTGTTCGATGTACGCGCGGCATACGCTGGCCGTCGCTTCCGGGCGTAAGCTCACTCTTTCTCCCATGCTAAGCAGAACTGTCTTTTCGACGATCTCTACGGCCAGAAGATTCCTTTGCGAAAGAGAAGATTGGTCGGAAGCTTGGGCCACATTCTCAAATTCTTTCAACTTGGATTTCAAGATGTCGAAATTTGATTGGTCTAATGGCGAGAATTCAATCAACGATTCATCACGCATTTTCTGCAGCGGCCCAATGAATTCCTTTGCCATGCGAAGGAACAAAGCGGACACTTCTTGATCACTGACGCCAAGGCTTATCTCTTGAGCCCTTGTACTCATAGCTTCAAGAAATCGAAAATGGGGATTCTCTGTGAAGGTGTACATCTCTTTGGAAACGACATCACTGTCAACACCGATCGACCGAGCAAAAAGCTCCGTAGGCTCAAAGACCGGCAGGCGAATCTCGCCGAAGCCAAAGGTCGCGAAGATGGCGTGGGCAGTTTTCTCGATGTGATTCCACAGCGCCGTCTCTCGCGGCAGGAGATCGCGCGTGCCACGAATCGCCTGGAACTTGCGCGGCTTCTCTTCTTTTTTGGCTGCGCCTTCGCTCACTCGGCTGGCTCCTGGCGATAAATATTCTTGTACTCGACATAGCGCTGGGCGTAAGCGTCGATGGACGCTTGATCAATCCCTGTCAGCAGACGCTTCACTTTTCCCGGCGAGCCCATGACCAGGCTGCCCGCGGGAACCAGGGTGCGTTCCGTGATGAGCGTCCCCGCCGCGACGATGCTGCCCGCGCCGATCGTCGCCCCGTTCAGAATGATCGCGCCCATCCCGATCAAGCAGCGCGACTCAATAGTGCAGCCATGCAGCGTCACCGAATGCCCCACGGTCACATTATCGCCCAGAATCAGCGGACACTCGTCGCGCATAACATGGCAAATCGACCCATCCTGAATATTCGTGCGCGCCCCGATGCGAATGTAATGCACGTCGCCGCGAACGACCGCACACGGCCAAACGCTCGAATCCTCGCCTATCACCACGTCGCCGATAATCACCGCGGCCGCGTCGATATAAGCCGAAGCCGCAATCTGCGGGCGCTTCCCGCGATAAGGTCGAATCATGCTATCCCTTTGATTTGCCCAGAGATAAGACGAGAGTGGCACATTCGACTTGCTCTGAGTAACCACGCCGTGCGCCCGCCAGAGGTGCCGTATTCCCCGACATTGCAAGATAACATCCGCCTTCAGAACTGACAAGAAAGCACAGAGTGGGCATCGCTATATTCCCCGCTCGGGCGTATCTGGCCCCGCATATTCGAGACTCTCTGGTAAAGCAATGACGCTCAGGAGAGTTTCATTTTGGGACTCACATTTTGTAAATTCCTCTTTTTGACCAGACGTAATGCCGAGAAGAGATTCGGCGCTGAGGACTTTGTGCTTGCAAACATTGGATTCTTCAAAGATTGCCGGGGGAGTGGGAATCGAGAGAATGTCCACTGCTGTGGCAAGGCGCTTGCTTTCTAGCGAGGTCATGACGGATCGGGACTTCGCTGGGAGACTCTTATGCGTAGGGAACTCTTCAGTACAGTGATGTTGCTTGGGTGGTTCGCGACTGCACCGCGCCTGGCGGCGCAGGAAACCGAGACCGGCAAGGGAACGGAACTAGACGGGCTGAGATCGACTGGCGCTCCGCGTACCCGAAATGCGGATTTCGATGCCGATGCGCAAGCTCCCCAGACAGCGGGCAAGTTATCGGAGCTCATCGACCGCGTGATAGCGAGGGAGCATGAGCAAATCAAAACGCTCGACCGCTACACGCCGATCATCGAGACGTATATCCAGGAAGTGAAGCCCGACGCGCTACTCGGCATCGTGCCGAAGTCCGATTACTATTTTCTCGGGCAGGCGGATTTCAACGGGCGGCTCAGGGTGCTTTCTTCGATCGATCATGGCAGGAAGAGCTCCTGGATATGGTCCTTTAATCCCGTAGGATTTCTGCAGATGGTTTTTATCGATCGCGGCGCCTTCGACAGGGCTCATTACCAGTTTGAGTATGCCCGAAGGGAGTTCTTGGGAGAGGTACGATGCTTTGTTTTGGATGTCAAACCCGCGCCGAATGTGCGAGGTGTACGGTTTATCGGTCAGATCTGGGTAGAGGATCAAGACTTCACGATTGTGCGCATCAGCGGTAAGTACACTCCGGCAGTCAGTTTCTCGTTGCGATCCTTTGAAGACGAATATTACTTGCACTTTGATTCCTGGCGCATGAACGTCAAGCCCGGTCTATGGCTACCGGGCTATATCTACAGCCAGGAGCTTGGCCGGCCGATGAGCTTCAGCGGACCGCGCTACAAATCGCAAACGCGGCTGTGGGGCTACGAACTCAGTTCTGGTGCGCGCGAAGAGGAATTAAATCGAATGCTCGTGGAATCGCAATCCGCGGTCAAGGACGAGGCTGCTCAGCACGATCGCTCACCGCTGGAGGCGCAGCGCGAATGGCGGCGCGAGGCGGAAAACAACGTCCTCGACGCTTTGCAACACGATGGCTTCCTCGCTCCGCCGGGGGATATCGACAAGGTTTTAAACACTATCGTCAACAATCTGGAGGTCACCAACAATCTTTCCGAGCAGATCGATTTGCACTGCAGAGTGCTGCTCACCGGCAGCCTGGAGATGTTTTCCATCGAGAACACCATCGTGCTCAGCCGCGGACTCATCGACGTAGTCCCTGACGAAGCGACGCTAGCTGCGATGCTGGCGCAGGAGGTTGCCGACGCGATGGTGCCGAAATCGTATCAAGATCAGTATGGATTCAGCGACGTTTCGCGGCTTCCGCCTACAAAAATTCTGAAGCGGCTTTCCTTTCTGAACGAGAAAAGAGAAACGGAAAATAACAGCGTGAAAGCCATCGAACTTTTGAAAAAATCACCCTATTCCGCCAATTTGAAGAGTGCTGGTTTGTTCCTTGCGCAATTACACTCGCAAGTAAAGGCATTAAAACAATTGATCAGTCCTCGGTTGGGCAATCAGGTTTTCTTCGCGGCGCAATTGTTGCAAGCCGCCCCGCCGCTGCAGCCAGCCAACAAGGACCAGCTCGCCGCGCTCCCGCTGGGCGCACGCGTGAAGCTCGATCCCTACACCAATCGCGTCACGCTGATGAAAACCAAGCCGTCATCGCCCAATTCTCCCCGCGAAAAAATGCCCTTCGAAGTCACGCCGCTGGTGCCCTATTTGACGCGTTATGTGGAAGCGGTGAGAAAATCAGCCGACTCCAATGCGACCGCCGGGCTGAATCAGTGAAACCGAACCGCCTCCGCAAAAATCCTCAACTGATTTGTCGCGGGCAGCTTCGGCAGCTATAATTCCGTCTCGCTTCGGCAATCGAGGAGGAATCGTGCCGGTTGGAACTGCGTTTCATGAAAGAACGCTGGCGCTGTGCGAGAGCCTGAATTACCGCGAATGGTCGGGCTATTACACGGTTAGCGTGTACGAGATGCACCACGAGCACGAGTACAACGCCATCCGCAACTCCGCGGCGTTGATCGATATTTCGCCGCTCTTCAAGTACCGCGTGACCGGCCGTGATGCCACGAAATTCGTGAACCGCGTGATTTCGCGCGACATCAATAAGGTCGCGGTGGACCAGGTGATTTACTGCTGCTGGTGCGATCCCGAAGGGAAAGTGATCGACGATGGGACGATCACGCGACTGGGGGAAAATGATTATCGTTGGACGGCGGCAGATCCCAGTTTGCGGTGGCTCCGGCAGAATGCACTTGGGCTGGACGTAAGCATCGAGGATATTTCGGAGCAGACGGCGGCGCTGGCTTTGCAAGGACCTACTTCGGGGCGGCTGCTGCATGCCGTGACAGACGCGAAGATCGAGAACCTGAAATATTTTCGCGTGACGCGCGGCAAAATCGCCGGCGTGCCGGTGGATATTTCACGCACGGGATATACGGGCGACTTGGGATTTGAGGTTTGGATGCCATGGAAAGATGCGGTGAAGGTTTGGGACGCGCTGATTGTCAAGGGGAAAGCGTTTGATATTCATCCGGCGGGGATGATCGCGCTGGACATTGCGCGCATCGAGGCTGGACTGATTCTGATCGAAGTTGACTACATTTCCAGCAAGAAGGCGCTCATCGAATCGCAAAAATATTCGCCGGCGGAAATTGGACTGGGCAAGCTGGTGGATTTGAAGAAGGAAACTTTCGTGGGCCGCGAAGCGCTGGCGCGGGAAGCTAAAAAGGGCGCGGAACGAGCGCTGGTGGGATTGGAAATCAATTGGAACGAGGTCGAAGCGCTCTACGAAAAACTGAAAATGGCGCCGCAAGTGCCGAGCATGGCGTCACGCGTAGCTGTGCCCGTTTATCGCAACGGCCGGCAGGTTGGAAAGGCCACTTCGACCACGTGGTCGCCCACCCTCAAAAAAATGATCGCGCTGGCGTGCGTAAGCCGGGAGAGCTCCGCAGTTGGTTCGAGGCTTAGCATCGAGATGACCGTCGAAGCTGTGCGCCAGACGGTTTCCGCAAAAGTCGTGCCCATGCCGTTCTTCAATCCGCCAAGAAAAACGGCTGTGCCGACCATCTAGCGCGCGCCCAAGCGTGTCTGCTTCAAACTCATTCTCCACGCCAATTCGAATGGCAGGCCTCATTGGGTCAGGCGGCTGTATTTTTTCAGGATGGCGCGGAGTTGGTCGTGGGGCAGCGCGCGGACGCGATGATTTTCGATGCCGGTCATGGTTTCGGCTGCGATCATGGCGTTGATGATGGCTTCTTCGGTGGCCTGGACGGTGGCGGCAAAGACCGGCTCGATCTTGTCGTTGGGCAGCATTTTCAGGTCGACCACTTTGTCGGGGGCGGCCGCGCCGGGATTGGCGGTGGAGAAGGCGATGAAAATGTCGCCGGAGCCGTTGCCGGAGACGCTGCCGTCACGGCCTAGCCCGAGAGAGACGCGGCGCGCGAGGCGCTTGAGCTGGTGCGCGACCAGCGGAGCGTCCGTGGCAACAACGACGATGATCGAGCCATGGTCGTCATTAAGGAATGGAGTTCCCGTGTAAGGATCATCCGCATCAATTTCCCTGCCTACTGGAATTCCGGCGATGCGCAGATTGTTTCTTGTGCCGTAGTTGCACTGCACAAGAACTCCAACCGTGTAGCCGCCTGCTTTCGCGTCGAGCTTGCGCGAAGATGTGCCGATGCCGCCTTTGAATCCGTTACAGACCATTCCGGTGCCACCGCCGACGGCGCCTTCTTCAACGGCACCGTTGTGCGCTGTATCGATGGCGTGAAAGGCATGCTCGGGCTTGACGTGAAAGCCGTTGATATCGTTGAGCCAACCATCCCAGGTTTCCGCGACGACAGGGAGCGACCACCAATATCCGGTGGGATCGGGCTGGCCGTGATTGACGCGCCATTGAATAACGGCGTCTCGCACGACGCCGACGCTGTGGGTGTTCGTGATCATCACCGGGCCTTCGAGGAATCCGGACTCTTCGACCCACGTGGTACCAGTCATTTCACCATTGCCGTTGAGCGACCACCATCCGGCAAAAACGGGATTGTTCATGGAATCCTTGCCGCGCGGGAGAACCGCGGTGACGCCGGTTCGAATCGGGCCCTTGCCCACCTGAAGTTTTCCTTCACCGGAAATCAGCGTGGTGTTGCCGACAAGAACGCCGGGAACATCGGTAATGGCGTTAAGAGGGCCAGGCGCCCCGTCAAAAGGCACGCCGAGATCACGCGCGCGCGGCTTGACAGGCGGCTTCTCTTGAGCAGAAACAACCGTGACCCCGCCGATGAAACAAAGTAAGAGTGATGGAACACGAGAATAAATGGAACGAATCATGGATTGTTTTTCTCCCAGGAGGATCGAGCCGCACCCAATAAATCCGTGTTCTTCCGCACTGCCTGCTCCAGCAGTGCCGCTTGCTGTGAAGCCAGTTTCCAATCTTGTTTCTCGACGGCCTCAGTCAAGCCGGGAAACTCCAAGTGCGCGTACGTGTATCGTGAAGAATAGAGAAGATGCCGGAACCACGGGCGTCCCGGAATGCCCGCGGGATCCAGCCAGTTGGCTTCGACCTGAAGAAGCTGGGTATTGAGGTGCTGCAGTTTTTCAGGTGAGGCTTGACCAAGCAGGAGGTCATGCGCTGCGGCGGCGTGCAACGCCTTGCCTTCCTTTTCGAACTCGGCGATTCGGGCATGAAGCTTTTTCAGATCGAGAGGAGACTTCAGACTATTTTTCTGTTCCAGCTCGTGGAGGAACTGTTCCAGCGCTGAGCCATTGACGCCGAAATCAAATGGAAGAAGGTCGGCGTTGGCAAGGCGCAGGGCGATGAGACCCCACATGCGCGTGAGCGTAACGTGATATTCGAATGTGGGATCTCCAATATGCGTCATCCAGTAGTGGTCGTCATACATGGAGTGATACACGCCGTACTCTCCGCTAAATCCGAGATTGATCACTGGACGGCCGAGATGATTCAGAAAAACGGTATGATCGGAGCCGCTGCCGATACGCGTCTCGACGAGCTCACTGTCCGAGGGCGGCGCGGCCGCCTTCGAATTCCTCATGCGGGTCGCGCGCCATGCTTCGTAGAGAGATTTTCCGGAAGGCGCGCGA
>Ga0207109_1063_pt1 | contig 25760 bp, 32 predicted proteins | sample Alteio_BWMinHeat_73_FD_153584 | JGI IMG/M metagenome (GOLD analysis project Ga0207109, IMG submission 153584) | Enriched cells from forest soil in Barre Woods Harvard Forest LTER site, Petersham, Massachusetts, United States -... | ecosystem: Environmental > Terrestrial > Soil > Temperate forest >... | reverse complement strand
GACATAAAGAGCCGTCGTCAGGACGAACGTAACGAAAATCAGAAACATTTGGGGCCTCTCATTCGATATCGACATTGATTGGTTTACCGTGCGCTACGACTTGCACGCGCTTCCGTTGCTGTTTGATTGCCCGATATATTCGGCGACACGCTTCCGCATACTCTTCCTTTGGTAGAGGAGGCGTACATTTGTCGAGCCCGTCTCGAATGCGCTGCTTTATCCTTCGCTGGTGATCCTCAGACCAAATTTGCCGTTCGCTTTGCTCTGGGTCTTGTCCCTGCCTTTGTTTCTCTTGATCAAGCCACCCATATTCGAATGCGAGACCGACGGCGCACATTGCGAGCAGGGCGATGCCGATCCCTAAGCCGACCGCAACGCAAAGAATGCCGGCCAGGAAACAACAGACACCACAAATTGCATATTTCTGCATGATCCACTCCTCTTTGAAGGAACTCGGAAACTTCGGTTTCTTTCGGTTAGAACTGGCGGGCAGGCATTGGCCTGCCCGCGATTCACCTACTTGAAGATCTTCGAAATCCACTGAAGCAGCAATGACGTCCCTTTCTGTTTAAGAGCGTCTCGCACGTTCTCTGGCGTCCTTCGGAAAATCGCCAGCCCGCCCTTTATCACGTAGTACCAGAAGACAAAGCCGAGGATCCACACGATGAGCATGAAGGCTCCCTGGCCCGATTTGGTATCGCTCGCAAACACTCCGACGATGACGATTTCCATCTAAGCCTCCACCTGATTGATTGGCTCCCGTCTCGCCCCGAGCGAGGCGCGGGCCAACCACATCTCCCGATTTATCGATCTCGACCCCGATCATGCTCCTGCTGCGGTTGCTCCATCTCCTTGGCGTCCAAGCCGTGCTCCGGACCATGAACGCCGTGGTCGTCCTTGGTGCCACGTGGATACATCACGAACGGCGAGCCGTTGAAAAGTGCCGCCGCCAGTTCATGGGCGCCGTGGGCACCCATCTGCCTGAATTCCGCCCCGATTTCAGCGGCCGCGTTGTCGAGGCCCGGAGCTAGCACTTTGAGTCCTTCCTTGAGGGCTTGGAAGACTCCTGTCGGTTTCTCCGGTTGTCCGAAAAGTTTCTCTGCCAGCTCGCTCACGAAACACCTCCTTCATGAAGAAACGCGAGGCCAGCATGGCCAACATGCCAGCCAGGATCAAAACGAACACCGATTTGACGAATGTCCCGCACGCCGCATGAATTTCGTAAAACCAGCCGCGATGCCTGAACAATCGCCGCTCTTCGTAGTAACGGGCCAACTTTGTCCAAATGGGGCGCACGCCAGGAGTGAAAGTTATCGCCACCCGCGGCGGCAGATTCATCACCTCGTCGGACTTTAACAACCGTCTGGCTTGCTGTTGCCACCCAGTGTTGCTGTTGGTCGAAAAACCGGGCCCGCCTTTGCCCCCCGAAAAGGACGTCTGCCAGGACTCACCACGGCTGTTGCCGCCGCTCGCGACCGCGATCGTTTCCTCACCAAGTCGCTCGCTGACGTAACTTGCCGTCTGCGGGTCATTGACTCCGAAGAAAATCTGAGATGCGTTTGACAGTAAGGTCTGACCGCCATCCTCCGGCCAGCATTTCTTAAGCTGGCCCATGCTCTGGTAATAAAACTGGTTCCGGATGCCATATGCGCGATACTTGTCCACCGAGTCCTCGAGTTCCTTCAAATGCGCGCCGAGCGAGGCCGCCTCATCGAGCACGAAATGTACCTTGTTCCTTTCGCCCAGCCCCTGCCGCACGCATGCTCGCATCAGCGAGCCGATCCACATTCTGAGGAGACCCGGAATCATCCGGTCGGGCGGCAGCACCAAGAACACCGACATCCGACGCTTGCGAAGATTGGCTGGGTTGAATGAGCTTGTTTTTGTGCAGTCAGCCACGGCCAATGTGTCCAGAAAGCGCAAGAACCTGCTTGTCGTGGTCAACGCTGAGGATTTTTCCCGATCGACAAAGTGCGTCAACTGGCCGCCCATCCTTTGGAGAACGCCTTCCCATGCGTCCGACTCGGTCATGAGTTTGATGGCCGTTTCCAGCTTTTGCGGGTGCGTCATCATTTCGCGAACGGTTTGCAGGGAGCGGGTGCCTTTCGTTGGTTGTCCGTAGCGCACGACGGTTGCGATCATCGCCGCGATCCACGCTTCGGCGCTATCCAACCAGTGAGGTTCCTTTTCCTCTCCCGTCCGGACGACCAACGCCTGTGCCAAGGCATTGCAATCGTCGATCGCCAGCCGGTCATTTGAACCGATCCAATCCAAGGGATTGAACGTCGCGCTTTTGAACCGCATTTTCATGAGGTCACCACTTTGAATGGATCAAGAATCACGATTTCGTGTCCCATCCGACGCCGAGTCAACGCCGTCCGGAACGCCAATTCCCCTTTGAAATCAATAACAACGCAACTGTCCGGGCAGGAAAGCAGGAAGGGGATGGCCAGCGAGGCGCCTTTCCCAGTTCCGGTCGGCGCGAAGACCGCGACCGTTGCCGGGTCGCGCAACCTGACCAAGTCGCTTCCCATTCGCCCCAAGAGTTTGTCGCAGGCATCTCTTGCTCGGATGCTTAGGCGAAAGAGTCCTTTGAGTCGTTCAACGATGTTGTCGCGCGCGCCGAGCCGACCAAGGATCAAGGCGCACTTTGCGGAGAGCATGCCAGCACCGCGCAGCTCAGATTCGCCCGCCCAGCTGGCCGAGCCCAGCGCCGACAAGGCTCTCCGTTTTCGCTTGCAAATCAGCATCAGCAGCAGTCCCAATCCGACCCATCCTAGCCAACCTGCGATCAAGCAGAGTAGGATTGTGCTGTAGGCCAAAAGCAGCACTGAGATCATCAGCAGCAAGCGAGAAATCCAGTACATGGCTTCCCCTCAGTTGTCGCAGGGCTTGAGACGTTGTTGCATCCGCCGAGACTGAATGTCATAAGATTCGAGCCCGGCCTGACAGACGCTCGTAAACGCTTCCCATATGTCGTGAAGTTCTTCCTCGCGATAGTTGTGTGCGATCAGCTCCAGAAGCGCTTTACCCATCGCGCGGGCATGGTCGTCAATGATCCTTTGGTTTGGCATCATGACTTCCTCGCCTTGTCCTGGCAGGCCCGTTCAAACGTTTTGGCGCAGAGCCCTTGTTCCAATGCTCGCCGAGCCTCTTTGATCCATTCCTGCACGGCGCAGATGGCATCTTCGATTCCACCTTTGCCAGGCAGAGCTACTTGAACGACAGCGCCGGAGGGGAGGGGGCAACGAAGACGACTGACCTTCGCGGTCGGTGTTCCGTTTTGCGCTTTCCGAATTCGATGCGTGACCTCAGCGGCGCTTGCACCGTTCAATTTGGCCGTCAGAAGTTCCTGCTGTTGCTGTTCACCGACCCGCGACATGGCGTAGCAATCGGAGAGAGAGATCTTGCCGACCTTGAGCGCTTCCTGCACAGCCGCCTGGCATTTTGATGGCGAGAGAATTCGGGTAATCATTCCCGGATCGAGGTCAAGGTGATTCGCCAGATCCTTTTGGGACCAGTCCCGGTGATGCTCCAAAATCCTCAAACAGGCTTGCCATTTTTCGTGCCCGCTCAAATCGGCGCGATGAAGCGCCGTGGTGAGGCTGATTTCGATGATGTCCGCGGGACTCAGGTTTTCGTCCGTGACAATACAGTCGACGAGACGGTCGCTTTTCTCTCCCAAGACCAGGCGCATCGCCGCGACACGGCGCGAACCGTCGAGCACGGACTTGTCGGTTCGACAAATAATCGGATGAATCAATCGCTTGAGACAGGATTCTCCGAGCGACTTTAACCCATCCGATTGCTCCGGATTGATACGAGCATTCAATCCCAAGATCAGCGCACACAGCGGAATTTGCAACATTTGTCGCATGAGTAGTCTCCAATCGTTAATTCAGAAATTGCTGGTCGTACCGCGCCTCGTTTCGTGACGCCTTCCTCATCGCGGACTCTGGGCAAGGAGTGAAGCTGGGTCGCCAATTACCGAACTATGTTCGTCCCCATGCCATGGCCAATTAAGCTGAGGTTCATTGAACCTCAGAAGAATGATACGCACAGATCTTGGGCGAGTCAAGGTTTTTTGGAAGGTCTATGGGTTCCGGCGGAACGGCGTTTTCCGCAATCCCAAGGGCTCGCTATCGATTGCGTTGCCGACTTATCGAAGTGCCTGAAGAAATGTCCGTCAATTCGAAGTTGCGCTGTGCAGCTTCTAGATCATCAATCGTGAGACGATTCCTTTTTTCATCTTCACCCTTGCTGGTATCCTGAAGCCGCAATGAACTAGCTGGAGATGTTTCGCGCGGCCGGTGCGCCAACAAAGTCGCTGGCATACCTGTCCGCGGGTCCTTGAGAGCGAGCCCCGCGTCATGCAGAACTGCATTGACTTCTCGCGCAAGCTCGACTTTTCCAGCGTAGCTCTCCGGCAGTTCCGACAGCAGACTTGAAATTGTAGGGCGCAGCTCCGCCTTCGCCCTTTGACGTATTTGCCGGTAAAGGCTGCGGATTGCTGCCAAACGTTGCTTCGGCTGGCTTGGCAGTCCGTCAAAAAGCTCGTTGATTGTTTCTTTGTTTGGCCGCACCCGTTCGTCCTGACCACCGAGTTCACCTTCAACGCTCGCAGTCTGCCCGACTTTGGGCTCCAGCACAAGCGCTTTGCTGCCAGCCTCTGACAGTCCTTGCGTCCCGCGATCATCTGTCGTTGGCTTGGCAACGGTTTCACCCGAAGAACTGCCGCGATCGACTGCTGGATGTGGCTCCAACCGGTCAGCGACGCGTCCGATTAAGCGATCAAACGTCTCGTAAGCGTGCTGACTGGAATCGCCCAAATTGCTGGCAATCTCGCTGAGAGAATGGACTTCTTGGCGTTCGATAATTATCTTCCGTTGCTCCTCCGAGAGTCCGTCGTTAATGAGTCTCCGGAGTATCTGCCAAAGCCTTAGCATTTCATTTTCTGGGCCTTGGAATTCTTTTGTCTCAATCGACTCTTGCGCAACATCCCTTTGTTTCGGCGACGTGCCTCCAGCTAATCGTCTAGATTCCGTTTTCCCTTTCTTTGGCATCTATTTGCCCCCAAGTTGACTTCTACCACATGCTCTTCGTGACACACAGAGTCAAAACGTAATCCAATTCTTCAGCCGCTGCTATTTCGAACTTTGGCTGCCTGGATCACCGGCCAACATTGGCGGCTCGACGCAACGTGTGGAACAAGTCATTCCCACTCTTGGCCTACACTGGAATTCTATCGCCGCGAGGCCGATTTCCCAAAGCGAATTTGATTCCTTTCAAAGCTGCTTGGTCGCCCGCCAGCATTTTTGTCGGCCCTGGTCGAATCATGCAGCCCAATACACCTTGTTTCGTACGACTTCACTTGGTTACGGCCACCGCGAGGACCGAAGAATATGTCCATGCCACGCTGATCGTGAATTATGGGCGTCACCTTTGAATATGTTGAATTACAGCACCCCTTCGTCGGCTTGCTCCTGTGAGACTTTAGAGGGCATCGCCCCTCGCCTCGATGTCAGCGGCGATGATCCCAGTATCGGCCATCCGGCCGCTCCCGCAGCCGAGCATCACAATGGCCTTTGACTTCGACCGCGCCGATCACCAGGTCATGAATCGCCATGCGTTCCCCGAGCAACTTTACTTTCTTCGTATCCATAATGAGAGCAAGCCCGAAGCGTGATGACATGCATGGCCAGACTGCGACATTTTTTCCATAACATAAATTATGCGATAATCTCCTTGTTCTACAGAAGGATACTGTCTGGCTTCGCTCCCCAAAACGATATTCGTCATCTCATAGCAATTCAATTCGTAGTGCCGCCGCAAGCCAATCCATTACTTGGATAAGTCAACTCTAGGCGCCATTCATAACGTATTGCCGTACCGTTGCGATCAACTTACCATCCCTCGCTTGCCGCGAGCGTCTATTTTCTGGTCGGACTGCGGTGTCAATCACCATGTGTGTTCGTTCGCGTCGTCAAATTCCAATTTATGGTCGCGTGCCAGTCGCACCGCCGTCACAAAAGCTGCTGAGCCTTCCGAGAAAATCCGATAGGTTACTTGCGCCCATCAGAGCAGCGAAAGGACCCGCCTCCTCGAGAAAGAGACGCCCTGCCAATGCCTGTGTCGATTCCCCGACTCCGGGTTGAGTCATTGCCGTTTTCAAAAATGCCATTTCTGCCTTGCGATTGCCAATCGCTTTTAGCCGCGCTCCAAAAAGCACACACAATTGACAGCGAAGGTTCGCCTCGAATTGGTCCTTAGTTGTAAACAGATTCCAATAAAACATCGGACCGAGATGACCAAGATCAAGCGCCGGCATCCAAATTGGGACAATCGCCAAGGCTGGAACCAGATAGAGCGCTTTAGTCTGATACGTCGAAACAATGCCACCCGAAACGGTCCAACTGATTTCTTCCATGTCTCGGTCAGCAATACCAACCCGAACGAGCGCGTACAACATCGCTCTTATTTGCTCCTGAAAGTACTTCTCCAAACCATACTGTCTAAATGCCACGCGGCAAACCGTGTCTTGGGTTCTGGCAAACGTGTAACGTGCAGCAATCGCATTTTTGACATATGAAAGTATTTCACGGGTTTCCAATCGCCCTGCCCACCCGGGAATTGCATCTCCCAGCTTCGCAGATTTCGCATCGAAATAAATGCTTTTCTGGACGAGCCCGATGATTTCCGCATTAGTAAGGTCGCGCTTCTTCCAACACAATGACAGCACAATCGACGCAACGGAGGGCGCAATTGCATAATCACTAGCTTCTCGAACTGAATTGGCATCATATGTCTCTGGAATCCCGTCGAGTGTTCTGGCTTGCAACCATGCCTCGGAAGCCTGGGCTTCGTTCCCGAGCTTGCGATAAATCATTCCTCGCAAAAGGCATGCGTCTGCGAATTCTGAGTAGCGAATCTGCATTTTGTCGAGATGCCCGAAACACAATTCGATGTCGTTTTTTGCGCCCGCCAAATCTTGTTTACACGCCCGCACTCTGGCGGATTCGACCATAATCACGAAACGGTCAATTGCCCCGCGTTGTTGACTTCGGTACTTGATCAAAACCTCCTCGGCACGATCGGTCAATCCAGCGCCAAGCAAAATCCAAATCATGTCTCGAAAACATGCATCGATTTCTTCTGCCTGGCATTTTGAATTCGACAGAATCTCCTCGAATACTTCCAAAGCCTTCAATGGCTCTTCATTTACCCCTAGCGCGTGCATTAGTTTCCATTGCGTAACCACCAAAGCCTCGTGCGTCGGCTCGTAAGCCTTGCAAAAGCCGACGGCAGCCTGAAGCCTGTTTACTCGGACGGATGGCAATATCGGATACTTGAAAGTTAGTCGCCACACGGGAGCGTTGTAAAACAAGAAGTCGGCATGATCGACGCGCAAGCCCATCCCCGCACTTCCGGCAACAATCTGCTCCCGGCGATCCATCGAGCTGTCCTGCCAAAGAGTGACTGCCTCTTCTTCATGGCCGTCGTTTAGATAGTTCACAAACAACTCGGTAGCCGCCCGTCCAGCCCATAGGTTCGCGATACGAGTCGCGCCCACATCTTCATTAGCGATGCCCTTGCGTCTCAATTTGGCGTCTTGATGCTGATCGAGCCTGTCAAGGCACGACGCGATCTTACATTCAAGTTGAAGGCACAGTATTTTGTTCATTGAAATCTGGGGGTCGCGTTGAGCATCGAGATATAGTCGAAGAGCGTCTCTAAAATTTGACATGGCAAATTGCATGTCGCCTTGCTCGAGGGAGGACTCAATCGCTGGTCGATTTAGCAGAAATCCGTGTGCCTCCAGCAATTTGGCTGGAAGCGGCATGTAGAGGCCAAATACCTCGGATCGCGTATCATGGAGCTTGTCAAATGGATCGTCGGCGGTTAGCAGAGGCAGATCATTGACTTCAAAAATGAGTCTAAAGCCCCGGCGTTCGACCACAAGTCTTAGTGGACCGTGGGTAAGTCGAACCTCGGACGACGCCAAGGTAAGTCCATTGCATCGAATTTCACAGACCGCGCGGTCCTCAAGTCCCAACTTCGGCGCGGATCCCAGCAGTTTCAGATCCGCACCATTTTTCCAAAGTGATTCTGCCGAGTGAACTCGTACGACAAAATAATACCGGCTTTCACGGCAATGATTGAGGATCAGGCCGATTGCTGGCGAATCAAACCATTGATCGAACACAGCCGAAAACCGTGCCCCGCGCTTGCAGTCTTTTTTCAGTCGAACAATTGGCGAAGTTGTTGTGTTTTTCAATTGGGTCATTTCATTGTCAGCGCACGCTAAGTCTGGTGTTGCGACATCCAGAAGATTGGCAAACGGAGGTGTCAGATCGAATAAAGGCGTCGATGAGGGGATTCGAGACTGAAGACGAGGCTCAATCTGGTTAGCGACCGACGAATCAAGCGCCGATAGCAATTGTATTCTTCGCTCAAGCTCACGTATTTCGAAATCGATTAGGTATGAAGAGTTAATCAATTCAGCTATTCGCGATGAAAGGTCACCCGCAACCTTTGTGAATTCCGTCGATGCACTCAACTTGTCAACTGAATCCCACTCTGCCTTTATGGCCAACAGGTCATCCATTTGGTTTCTTGTCCAGTCGAATGCGTCGACAGTATTACTTAGCCGGGCGCGCAATGAAGTAAGTCGGTCGGATGCGGCAGGGCGAAGCAATGCCAAAAGCAAGCCAAACATGCCAATAATACTAATCACTGCCACAATAAAGACCCAAGGCCGATGACGTTTATCGAATTTTTCGAGGAAAAAAAGCAGCATAGCGAACAAGAGAATGGCAGCCGCAACAAATCCCGCGATCAGAATATTTGTTGGATTTCCTCCTGCAAATGCGGTTCGATTGGCATAGGCCAGAGCGGCCAAGAGCCCAAACGCAACAAGTTGGATTGGAGTTCGAATTTTCGGAATTACTGCTGCAAAACTATCCCACGCAATTGAAATCTTCGTTTTCTTTGCGGCATTCGACGATTGTTGGGCGAATTGTCGAAAGGAAGAATCTTCGACCGGTCCACCGTTATCTTGTGGAATTTGATCATTGAACCGCTTAGCGTTCTTTCTTGATCTTGCCATTTGGAAACTCACGAGATATTGCAGAATTGAAACAGGGTGCCATTATACGAAACCAGAGGGCGGCTTCCACAATCGTGAGCAGTCTCGGCGTCCGAGCAAAACTGCCTTGGATCGCCGGCCGTGGCCCTTTCGCTTTGTCACGAGGGCGGCTTCGAGAGTCGGCAGTTCGACGGTCGGCGGGACCTCGGCTTCGAGCAAGACCAGTCGGGTGACGGCCTCGGGAACTTTACTCAACGGCAACCGCACCACGATCCCGGAGACCAAGACGACCTCAACTACCGCCTCGGTGATGACTCGAAGGGGCATGAATGCCGGCGACGATGACGACTTCGATTCACTTGGCTCTCTGGCGCGGATTGGCCGCCAACGGTCGAAGTTTGACTGGGTAAGCTGACGACTGCGACAACACGCGTTGATCGTCTGACCGGACCGACTCCAAGCCTTGATTAAGGCTCGCCAAGCTCGGGATTACGCCGGGACATGCAGGAGTTCTCCTCAAAAGGAGAACTCTCAGATTACTCGACGACAAACACCCGCCGCTCCGTTGTGTCGCGCCGGCGCACTCATTTTTTTTAAGTCCTATCGGTAGTTCCGAATCCAATCATTCCAACGCCACCAGAAGAATCCCTGCACCGTTGTCATGAACTCCGGTTCGTAAGGAACGACCGCTGGAGTGAAAGTCATGCTTTCCTGGTGTGCGTGCATTGCTTCGCCTAGTCCGGGTAGCATGACAGACAAAACTTGATTTGCTCCGCCTGGAGATTGAAACCGCATCACTGCCAGAATTGCCCGCAGAGCCCCTCGCATAAATACGACTGCGGCCTGATTCCCTTGAAGCAATTTCGCTGCTTCCCGCTCATCAACGACATGGATATTCCCAACCCAAATCCTCTCGTCGGGCTTCCGCACCTGCTCCGAAAGCAGCTCGTAGCTTGGGTGTCGCGCAAAGTCATATCCGAAGTGGCTGAACATCAAAAGGTACGCCGATTGACATACGGCCGCCCAGCACCAATTGGGTCGATACCACGGAATTGTAAACTGAAAAGGCTTTGCATTGGCTGGGTTTTGCGTGATCTCCTCCACATGCTTTTTGTGTTCTCGAACCGCTGGATTCGTCATCGGGGTGATGATTTTGAAGGACAAATTGTTGGCTTCAGGAATCCGCACCGATTCCGCGCGAACCTTTCGTGTCTCCCCCATTCGCACGTCAACGACACCGCGCCCCGCCGCCCAATCGGTAATTCGATGGCTGGTAAGGAAATCGGCTTCAATCGCATGCCCGTGCCCATTGTTGCATTCGGCACAAGCAAGTGTCGTCCATGTCCCACCGAGCGATTCGGGAATAATGTGGGCAAGCGTCAGCAATGGAATATCGCCGACTGTTGCGTCTCGCTCGAACGGTCGGCGACAAAGCGGACAGAAAAAATACCTTCCCTGTGTCAAGTCCTGATGCCCGGGTTGTCGTACGAACTCATCAAACAGCCTGCGCCGTTTAGCGGCATTTTCGCCTGCCATGCCACAGCTCCTTTCAGTGCCCCTGGCTTTGAGATGTGTTGTCCATGCATTTGGTTCGGGTGAAGGTCGTGCGAAGATAGCTGTTGTAGCAAGGGCGCCATCGAGTGTGTTCTGCGCCAATGGAACACGATGCCCGAAATGTACATCGGGCGGTTCCACCGGCGCGTCACACCCCCAAATGCCTACGCTCGCCCTCGCACGAAGACTGGGGCAACCGTTTGAAGCCAGGTCTGCGCCTCTTCGTTGGACTCGAATTCTGCTATTTCGATTCGTTCAATCGTCGGTTGCCCGCCTGCCGCGTGTCGCACCTGCGATTCGTCCATCTCTGTGATCCAAATGACACGGTGCCGTTGAAGTCCACGATTGGTCAAGTTGATTCCCTTGTCGGACACGACGGCATCGAGATTACTGCCGCGGATCAGAACTAGCGTCACCACATCTGAGGTGAATTTCAACAGCAATCCGGCCGATGGATTGAATCGCCATGAGGCTAGCAGGTTATATGAAAAGGTCTCGCAATTGCCGTTTAGGAATCTGAACTCAACCGCGAGTGCCCGAGCATCGAGTCCGCGAAGAAAGCCAAAAGCCGCACACTCGCCCACTTCCAATTCGGTTGGTGCAGCAAGATGCACCGATGGTTCCGCCAGCGGCGGTGATAGCGGCCGAGCAACGCTCGATTTTCCGTCAAATAGCCGTTGCGCCAAACCTTTATCTCGCATGAGCGCGCTCCCGTTGCACTGGTGGAATCTTTTCATGGGCGCGAGCAACTGTCGCATGCGATTGATGATGCCCGCCAATCCGTCGCAGGAATGCCACATGCTTTCGCAGTCGCTGACGCAGCGGCAGTTTTCGCGTGCGCAACTCCGCAAGTTCCGTTGCCGACATGGGCTCGTCGGCCTTCTGGGCCGCCTTCAGCAAGCCCTGTTTGTCGTCGGTGAAAATCAGCACCTGTTCCTTGCCCCGCGTCACCGGCACGCCAAAACGGCGTTGATTGGCCGCCGCGAACGACTCGCTCGATATACCGACCAGCACTCTGTCTACGTTTCTACCTTGGCTGGATTCAGCCGACACCGCGTATCCCATCCCGACATGGCATTGGTCTTTGGCTATTACCCATCCATCATCAATGATGAGGTCGCCGCGCGGCGTAAAGCCCTCAACAGCGAAGATCCCACCGTTGCGCAGTTTGTGCTTGCGATCCCTTGTGACGCCGTTTTTGGTTATGCGAATGCGATCGCCAATTCCAACTTCGAGCTGCGCCGGCCGGTACACCTCGAATCGCTCAGCGAATTCCAGCGGCAGTTTCATTCCTTCACTCACCACAACTCGCGCGCCGTTGCGATAGCCCGGCGCGTTCTGGTGAAACGCCAATAAATCGTTTGTTTGATAGTTCGTCGCGTCGCCTTTCTCCGCCGTGGTCAAATGCGCCGGAATCCATGTGTCTATCGTCCGTTCTTCGCCAATCTTGCCCTGAGCCTTGAGCGCCAATCGCAACGCGCTGGTAATCCGGGCGGCCTCAGCCCAGGTCGGGCTTACCGCGAGCGCGCTCTTGAACTTTCCATCGCCCTTTTTCTCTCGAATTGTCGCTAGGTATGCTTCGGCCAGCATCTCGTACCGATTGCCATCGGGGACTTCCTTGATCCATTTCAACTTGTCGAAAATCCCAAGTGCATGCCCTACCCGGCCTTCGCTGAGCGCCTTGGCGGCCCGCCGGTATTCGCCCGATTGCCGCAGAATCTCGGTCACTTCCGCGACCGGACAACCCGCCCGCGCTTCGAGTAGTCGCAGCGGCTGGCCCGCAGCGACGGCTCGGGTTTGTTTTCGGTCGCCGACAAGGACAACGCGCGTCTTAAACTGATTCGCGATTTCAAACAGCCGCAGCATATCACGCGATCCCAACATCCCCGCTTCATCAACCAACACCACACCCCACCGCGCCGATTCCTGCATTTGCTTATCGACGAGGAATCGAGCCACCGTGTCGGCCTTGTCAAGTTTTGCTTCACTGCGAAGCACGTCGCTGGCGGCCGCCGTCGGCGCCAATGCGACCACCGATCGGCCAGCCTCGCGCAACGCTTCGCCAATCTCTTGCTCCAACGTCGTCTTGCCTGTCCCATACACTCCGCGAATAATTGTCACCGCATCGCGAGAACCCAACACGTGCCTGACCGCCGCTTTCTGGCCTTCATTTAACCATTCACGGGTGCATGGCCGATCTGGGTCACCGAGCGGCCGGCAATTCCCGCGGCCGTCGCGGGCGAATGCAATGATCTGATTCTCGATGGATTGCATCTGACCCGTCGTCGCCATTGCCCGACCATCCACCTCGCCGCGAATAAGCGGCCGGCGGCTTAGCTCGCTTTTCACCGTATCAACCGTCACCGACCCAATGCCGCGATTCAACGCCGCGGTGAGTAGTTTTCGCTCGGGCACAACCGCCTCGCGGGAAAAACTGTGTTCCAGCGCGTAATCGACGGCCGCCTTCACTCCGTTGGTCAATCGAGCCCTCAGTGAATCGCGCCGATGCACCTTTGCCAGGGCTTGCCGTTCCTCCGGAGTCAGCCGACCGTCCCACTCTTTCCGCAATTCGTTCCAGCTGAGGTTCTTGGTCTTTTTCTCGCGAGTCTCCTGTCCGAGTTCGGCCTTTCGCTTCGGATCGGTGATGCCTTGTTCAGCGGCAACCCGTTCGATCTCCACCGTGCGCCTCGAGAATCGTCTCAGTAAGCCGGCCGAAACACCCGCGAGCTCGAAATCACCGCGCTTGCGTTCAATCCCGAATCCGATGTCCTGCAGTTTCCCCGCCAGCCGCACCCGAAATCCCGCCTGGAAATAGGGTGCGTCGCGTTTGATGTCACGGAATTGCCCGGCTTTCCAATGGCGTTCGTGCTCATCCCAGGTCGAGTTGAATACGAAGCAATGGGCATGCAGCTGGGGATCGGGAATGCCATCCACCGGACGCGAAGTTGTGTGAATGAATTCCGCCCAGAGCATGTTCCCGGTCAGGCGATTCTCGTCCTTGCCTCCTTTGCGCACACGCGTCTTCATCTCGGCTTGCATGTCCCGCATGGTCTCATCGACTGCATCGCGAAAGGCGTCGAGGATTTCCCTGTCGCCGGTCAGGGCGTAGAGCATTGACACGGACTTAGGCACCGAGAACGAGAAATCGTACCCAACGGTTCTGTCGGTTCGAGTGCGCGCGGTCAGTTGCGTGCCGTCGCGCGGACTCAGGTTGTCACAAAGCCGCTCGAATGCATCCTTGTCGACGACGCCATCCAGCCCGAGCAATTGGGCACCCTTCCCTCCCCACAGTCCGACGATTTCCTGGCCGTCGCTGTAATAATCGGCTTGCGCGTAATAGCGCTTCGCGCCCTGTGAGTTGTCTTGTTGCGTGATCCGAATCATGCCAAATCGTATGCACCACCAGGTTGCAAAAAAGCAATATTTTTGTCGCACGGATTCGCAGTTTTTTCTCGCGACCGAAATAAACTTCCGCCCGCCGTGTCCTTCCAGCATCACTCGAATGTCACCCCAATGCCGCCCCAGTCCCGTAATGCTTTTCCATCTCTTGCGAGGCGTTTCATTATTTTGCGCTGTTCATCCAGTGCCCAGATGCCGCTCGCCCCGACACTTAGTCCCTCACAACCGGCCTTGATGCAATTCTCTGCCGCCAGGTCGACTCCCCGCCGATTGGTCTCGCCCCTGACCGTGCCCGCCCCTCCGCCTCTCGCCGTCCCTCGCCTGCCCCGCGGCACCGCAGGTGGACAGTTCGATTTCGATGCCGGCGGCGGTTTCACTCGTTTAGCCGGTGTCCTCGAAAACTCTGTCTCTCCCTTCGATTCAGCCCCGCACGTTGCCCTATTACCGGCACTGTGAAGCAGCCACCGAGCCTCTCAAGCAGAAAATCGGCTCCCCCTAAAGGTCGCCCCCAATTTTCAGCTTGACAGGACGCAAGTGCTCTCGGCTTTGGCCGCTTCCTTGGCGTGCCGTAAGGCACCGAAAAGCGGGGCCTGAAACTCGAAAGAAGGAGACAGACCATGTCAAACAACACCACCGAAACGAAACCCGCCGGCAAGTCCCCGACACATATCGCCTACCACGTGCGCGAACGCGAGGGCCAGAAAGGCTTCTGGACACGCATCGGAGCGGCATGGGCACACACCGATGGCAAAGGCTTCAACATCCAGCTTGAAGTCGCGCCCCTGGATGGCCGCATCAGCCTGCGGGTTGACTCGGAAAAGAACGACTAACGGATCAAGATCAACCGGGCGGGCGCATGCCCGCCCACAACGGAAAGGAATCACGCCATGCCTATTTTCCACTCGACCTACGACACTATGTCCGGTCTTACCGCCAGGCTCCAGGAATCTCACGATGCTGGAATCGATCCGGCCTTTGACGCCGACATGGAGGAATTGGAGCGGCAATTCGCCCAGTTTCGCCTCACTTTCGCCCGCATATAGACTGAAAGGAATCACACCATGAATACGTCCTTAACCGACAGAATCAAAAACGCAAAGCATCTCCTCGATCAACTAGTTGACGCAATTGGGCTGAAAGCCATCTCCTGGTTTAACCCCGAACAGCATGACTTTCTCATGGAGCGCTTCAGCGAAATCCGCGCCTCCTTGGGTCCTGAAATCAGCGTTGACGACATCGACCTGCATGTCCACCGACTCCTTGCCGAAAAGCGCAAAATCGCTCCCATCTGGTGCATTGACGACGTGCGAGGCATCCGTCCGGACTTGACCGAAGAACAGGCCTGGGAGGTGCTCCAGCAGGTTGGCGACCATCATGATGCGGAGTGGGGCATTTCTTGGACCACCCTGGAAACCACGGCCGACGACCTCTTTCCGAAGCCAACAAGCCGCAGGAGGAAGCCATGAAACTCAAAATCATCGACATCGCCTTCCACCGCAACGGCATCAGCGGCGCGCCATTTCATGTCGTCCTATTCGACGATCGGTGCAACGACGGCCGCCGCATGATGGCCATCGTATTCGAGGCCGACGGCCAGTGTGCCGTCCTGGACGTGGCCAAACTGGCCGCCGGAGACATCGCCTTCGGCTCGAATTCGTGGAGAGGTGCCGAGTACCAATGGCGCCTGCGAAAAGCCATTCGAGCGTATTGCCGGAGGCAACTATGAACAACGCCGAACGATCAAACCGCCTTGAAGTCGCCATGCTCGCCCTCCGCGAGGAATACGGCGACGACCGGTGCGAGTTCCTCATTGACCTGCTGGCCGACGCCCGCCACTGGTGCGACCACCACGCTCTGAGCTTCGACGAACTCGACCGGCAGGCGCGCCGGCACTACCGCGCGGAAACCAACCAAACCGAAAGGAGCACGACATGACTTACGCACTCGCATTCATCAATCCCTTCCTTGCTGCCCGCCTCAAGCGGCCGGCATCTTCCTCTCATGAACGCCTTCCACTTTTGCCGCAAATGGACCAGCCGCTTCTTGCGCGGCTGCCCAGGGCACCGAAGAACGCGAGCCCGGTGCCAGGCCTGACCAGCCTTTACCATAAGGAGGACACCAGCAACTGCGGCAGCCGCGGATACCCCGGCAACTGCGGCGGAAATCTTATCAAGGACCTGCTCACGTTTTTCGCAGTCGGCACGTGCTTTGACCCCATGACCGGCTCAGGCACTTGCCGCGATGTATGCGATAAACTTGGCATCTATTGCTGGTCGAGCGACTTGCACGACGGTGCCGATGCCTGCGACGCCTCGCAGTTCCCGCGAGGTTGCTTCGAATTCGCTTGGATTCATCCGCCCTATTTTCGGCAAAAACTCTTCAGTGACGATTCCCGATGCTTGTCACGAGCCCCAAGCCTGCAGGCATTTATCGATCGCTACCGGCTCGTCGTCGGGAATTGCATTGGGGCGCTTAAACCCGGTGGCAAGCTGGCGATACTGATGGGCGACTATCTCGACCGCGAGCTTGGTTACGTTCCCCTCGTCTATTGGACGAAACGGCTAGCGTTCGAGGCCGGATTGGGGCAATGCGCGCCCGACATCGCCCGCTTTCTACACGGATGCGGCAGTTCACGGAAAACGTATCGGACGAGTTTTATCCCCATGCTGCACGACGTGTGCATGATCTTCGAGAAGCGATCGTGACCACCAATCGAACACGAAGCGCAACTTTTGACAACGCACCCCCACCTGTGATACGCTCGGAAAAGAATGGAAACCGATGACTAAATCGCCCTCATCCCTCGATTTCTCGGGGCTAAGTGTCGCCGAGCGTATTCTGCTGGCCCAGCAACTTTGGGAAAGCGTCCACAGCCAGGCTGAATCAGAGCCGCTTTCGGATGCCCAGAAATCAGAATTGGATCGGCGCTGGAAGGCATTCGAAGCCGGAGAAATGCCCGCCGCCAATTGGTTTGAAGTGAAACAGCAGCTCCTTTCGCGATGAACCACTCGGTCGTGCTTCTTGACGCCGCCCGTGCAGACCTGGCGGCAGCCGTCGACTGGTACCACGACTGTCAACCTGGCCTGGAGACGGATTTCCTGTTATGCCTCGAGGAAACCATCGACCGGGTCGCCCGCCATCCATTGGCCTACGCTCTCGTACATGACGAATTTCGCAAGGCCATGATTCACCGCTTCCCGTTTGCCATTATTTATCGCGTTGCCCGCGGCCAAATCTATATCGCCGCCATTCTGCACACCAGCCGCGAGCCACGCGTCTGGCAGGCGCGCAGCCATTAACTCCCAGGTTACGGGAAACCGGCTTCATTCGGCTGTGATCTGACCGCCCGAAAAACGACTTATTCGTCGCCGGTCGCGGGCAAGCAACGCAACAATTCCGAGTCGCCGGACTGTCCCATTTTGAGACGGTTGACAGCTCTTTTCAAACGCGCTACATGCTCGACCTCAACTACCAAACCTGCCAAAGCACGGAGGCAACCATGACGAAGCGTTCCCGCAAACTCCACAAGGCTGCAGTGCAAGGCTCCGCCTCGCAACCAACCGACACGGCAGCGGTGCCCGAAACGCCGCCACGCGACACGGGCAATCCCGATGCAATGAACACGGCGGACGACCAAAACTCCGACGTCGCCCAAGACTCTGATTCGGCCAGACCGCCGTTTCCCTTCCGGTCGATAGCCCTGTCCGATACAGCCCATGGCCCCAAGATGCGGTTGCTCCGCAGCAACAAGTTTCAACAAATGCAGATGCAGTTCGACGAAAAGCCTGACGAAAAATACCGTCAGATGCTGATCCAGCAAGGATGGAAATGGCGCATCGAAGAGAAGGTCTGGAGCAAGCAACTCGACCAAGAGAATCGCTGGCGCGTCCAAGCCGATGCCGAACGGCTCTTCAACGAGATCGGCAGCGCCATTCGAGCGGACAAAGGCCTCTCTGCCATTCTCGAATTCGGCGGCTGACCATCACGGCATCGCACGAGCGGCCGAGCCCAAATCGGTGACCAAATCATCGGCCAAATGGCCATCGACCAAATCCGGGGGGTGAATCCCCCCGCTACGTCAAGGATTCCCTTCGGCGTACGGCGCGGCCCCTCCCTAGCTTCCGCGCTCGCAAAGCCTCGCTTGTGCAGCCAGGGAGACCCTCCCCGCCTCCCGTCCTTGACTCCGCTCCCCCCTTTTCAGCTCTGCCTTCGATCTGGTTGTTACGCGCGCGAACAACCAGACCCTTTTCACAATCCTTTCGGAGGCTTTCACATGACTGCTCGCATCGACATCTACACTCGCGTAACCGAGCGTATCGTCGCCGATCTGGAGAAAGGCGTCCGCCTCTGGATGAAGCCTTGGAGCGCCGAACACGCTGCCGGCAGGATCACTCGGCCGCTCAGGCACAATGGCCAACCGTATCGCGGAATCAACGTGCTTGTCCTTTGGATCGAAGCGGAGTCCAAAGGCTACGCCGCACCGATTTGGCTGACGTTCAAGCAGGTCAAAGAGCGGGGCGGATTTGTTCGTAAGGGTGAGCATGGTTCGCCGGTGGTCTACGCATCGAGCTTCACGAAAACGGAAAAAGCTGAAAACGGCGAGGAAGTCGACCACGAGATTCATTTCCTTCGTGAGTATATGGTCTTCAATGTCGAGCAAACCGAATCACTCCCGGCTCATTTCTATGCCAAGGCGGAACCGCCGAAGGAGCATTTGCAACGCATTCGGCAAGCGGACGAGTTCGCGGCGAACACCAAAGCGGACATTCGCTACGGCGGAGACCGGGCGTTCTACGCTCCGAGCCAAGACTTCATCCGATTGCCTCAGTTTGATACATTCCGCGATGCCGAAAGCCACGCGGCCACGCTAGTCCACGAGCTAACTCACTGGACGAAACACCCGTCCCGGCTAAATCGGTCGTTCGATCAGAAGCGATGGGGCGACGAAGGCTATGCAATGGAAGAGTTAGTCGCCGAACTAGGAGCGGCTTTCGTTTGTGCCGATCTGGAAATTACGCCAGAAGTCCGTGACGACCACGCGGCCTACATCGGTCATTGGCTCAAAGTGCTCAAGGATGATAAGCGAGCGGTCTTCATCGCCGCCGCACATGCTCAGCGAGCCGCCGATTTCCTACAAAGCCTTCAGCCGAGCGTAGCGACCATCGGCGGGTAATCGCTTGGGAGTCGCCCGCCCCTGCCAAAGAGGGCGGGCACGCATTGATTTGCGGAAGCAAGGTCACTCCTCGATTTGCATTGCCAGCATACTGCGGGCGGATGCAAGTGCTTCAGGAATGCATCGCCCCGAGATGTTAAACTCCCGTACCTTCAGAAAATGCAGCGATCATTGCTATTCATCAAGAAGTTGCTTGCCAAGCCAAATTGCCCCACCGATCACCGCGCCAACCGCAAGGATGGGAAAGAATGCCCCTAGAACTGCCGTACCATAGGCGATCGCGCCCGGAGTCCCAACTGAAATGATGTGCGTGGCAGCATTAACGGCCAAGAACCCTCCGACCCCCGCTCCTGCCTTCACCTCCTTTGGAATCGATTCGTAACCCAGGCTCGTGGCGCTACCCAAGGCATCACCCAAAGGGGGAATACCCACCGTTGCGTTAACCGCGTGCCTCACGGCCTGGCTCAGTGCCGTTTTCAAGGCGAAGTCGCCGGCCTTTATTAACGCATCGTTATTCGAGGATTCGTCAGACATGGGCGCACCTCATGAAGATCGTGTTAATAACACGTTTCAACACGAAAGATTAAGACTAACAGCAAAACCGCTACACTATCATACGCGATGGTAATCGGTGAGGTCAATGGCCGGACTGCTTAACGCCTGAGATCTTCGCTGTCTTTTCCGGTCTTTTGACGCCATGTCAGAAATGGTTCTTGGCGGGTGTGTTCGATCAATTCGAGAGGCGGCAACGTCTTGACGTTGCCGGAGCGTGTGCGTCGATTGCTTGGTGCGGTGCGGCTCTGCAAGACCAAGCGATATGGCTCGGGAACAATGCTGCTTGGCTGTCCGGAAACTGGATCGCGAATGGCGAGGCCGGATTCGCGTAGCACATAATTGAGCCGGTGCGCCAATTCTCTTCGCCCAGCATCGTCCGAGGGCGGATGTTCTTGCAGCAGCATCCGCACCACCGGTTGCAGCTGCTCAGCGAGAGCGATTCGGAATGAATGAGTCAAATCCACGAGTGTTTCTAGGCGTGCAGCCGCATCAAGCGGAAGTTGCTCGAACGTACCCGGAAACAGGTGTACCTTGCGGTGGCGAGAGTTCATGCTTTGCGACGCGGATATGCAAAATTCAGATTAAGCGATGATGTGAAGACTGTCTAGCAAAAAATACCCGCTTCTGCTTGCAAAAGCGGGCACTTGATGAAATGCGAAGCTGAATAGATCAAGCCACGACTACGCCTCGAGTTGCATTACCAGCATGTTGCGCGCTCGATGCAGGTGATTGACAACATCTCGCATCACTTCACCGCCCATCGCGCGGGCCATTGCCAGGCAATCGTCGACATGGTTTTCCAGCATTTGGAGGGCACCATTGGCGGCATGCGGCTTGCTCATGGCGGCGGTAATTTCCGCAACTTTCTGCTTGCGGCCAAGCCTGCCTTTCTTGCCTTTCTTCATGTGGTTCTTGGCGTTAAACATCGCCTGCTTGACCCGCTTGTCCGGCTCTACCTTGGGATGATCCTTTGAGAACTGAGCCATTACGTCCTCATTCGTCCGAGTCCGCAGCCATTCGGGATGGTCATGAAAGTACTGCTTGAAGATGCCAAGCAGACTCGGGCCTTTCCTCTTAGCCATGTCGGTCTCCCTTCGGGTTAATGATGAAACGCACGTTTGACTTTCTACAAGGCAACCGCGGCCAGTAAATAGCGGCTTCCTCCTGGGTCATGCTCCTACCTTCGAGCTGTCATCCCACCCGGCCATTACCGAATAGTGCGCGAGCATCCCGAGGTGGACTCTTGGCATGCACCCACTCGTTCCGCTGCCGTCCCGACGCCGCCCGAAAGTCGGAAGCACCGACACAGATTCCGAAGATCGAAAATGGCATTAATGTTGGCAGGCATCTTCCCTAATCTTCGCTTAGGCAGAATTGAACCGTGCAATTTCGGGGACTTTCCCCGGCGACAGTCGGCCAGCCAGAAAGTTGACTGACTCGACAACCCCAATGGCAGAATTGCCAGCAGCCTGACTGATAGACTATCGGTCTGACAGTAGTTACGTCTGGCCTGACATCATGAAAGCATGATGGTAAATGTGCCGATTTGGTGGAAGGTAGATTTGATATACGGTTGGCATGATTGACTATTGGCGTGTTTTCTTAAGTGACGTAACGCCGTAATGTTTACATGTTAGCAAGATGACATGCAAACATGTTATCATGTCGGCAAACATGTCAAATAGCTGACCGTCCGAACAAAACGCTTGCCATCAGGGCGCCAAGTCGTGTAACGTCCGCGGCATGATCATCGTTGTCGCCAACTCCAAGGGCGGCGTGGGCAAGTCAACCATCGCCGTCCACCTCGCCGCTTGGTTGCACGAGCTGGGTCACCAGGTCATGCTTGCCGATTGCGACACCCAGCACAGTAGTTCCGACTGGTTACACGAAGCCGTGCCGGAACTCAAGACCATCCGGCTGAGCAGTCCGGACCAAATCCTCGATGAGCTGCCTTCGCTCGGCCGGACTTTCGATTTCGTCATCGCCGACGGGCCGGGGAGCAACACCGAGACCAGTCGGACGCTCTTGCTATGCGCCGACCTGGCGATTGTGCCATGCAAAGCCTCGATGCTTGAAATTCGGGCGCTGAAACAAGCCACTCTGGCGCTTCACCACGCTCGCAAAATTCGCAGCGGCCGGCCACGAGCCGTCATCGTGCTGAGCATGGTGGGCAAGAGATATCGTCTCACCCAGGACATGCATGTAGCCGCCGGCGCCTTGCGTTTACCGGTAGCTAAAACGGCGCTGACGCTGAGGCAGGTCTATGCCGATGCGCCCGGTCAGGCCGTCGTGGTCTGGCAGCTAGGTGTTAGGGCACGCGAAGCGTCGCGGCAGATTCGACAGCTTTTCCGCGAGTTATTGCCCGAGGCCGAGAAGATACGAGCCAAGCCAAAAGCCAAATCGACTTCACACGTCAAACGATCGCAAGCCGCATAGGGGAGGGATATGGCCCAACGCAGGTCATTGATTGAAGGGCTCGACAACATTAAGGATGTCGATCCACAAGTCGCCGAGGAGTTCATTCTCGACGGTAAACCACGCGGCGGTTCCAAGCATCCCGGCGTGGCTCCCAAGGCCGCCAGACCAGCCGAAGCGGAGCCTCCTGAACCGCCGCCGGCACCACGTCCAGCGGTCAGTGCCGACACAGCCGCTTCATCCCCCTTGACCGGCGTCGGCCGCGTCCCCGTGGGTGCCCGCGTTCGCACCGAGCTTGCTGCTTCGCTCAAACGCGCCTCGCTTGAACGGCAGTTGGCAGGGATTCAGCCCAACTCGATCCAGGAAATCCTCGAGGATTCACTGGAGCTCTGGTTGCTCAAGCACGGATACGTCAAGTGAAGTTTCGCAGCCCGCGGCGCTCCTTATCCTCGCACTGCCATTCCTTTGCCCATCAATGCCCCATCCCATCGCGGTCGATTTCATTTGAATCCTCATGGCGACTGATTTAGTGTCCGAGTGCGATTCGCTCATTCGCCCTCCCGGTGACCTTCCCGGTAGGCGATCCGTGAGCGAGTCGACTGACCAAATCAACCGAAGGAAGTACATGTCGAAACGGCTACCACCCAGAGGCGACCATCAACCGGATCTGTTTGCCGCGAACTTCGCGGACATTCCGATTCGCGACCAGCGCGATACGATGGAACGGCCATTCTTTAGCCTAGCCAAGAAACCGCGATTCGCGCCCATTGAGTACAACGTCGGCGATGTCTGGGTTGAGGTGAGTGCCAACCCGAAATTCGGAATCGCCACGATCTGGGACGCCGACATCCTGATCTGGGCATCGACACAAATCACGGAGGCCCTGGACAGGGGAGTGCCGGCGAGTCGCGTCATTCGCTTCCACCCCCACCACCTGCTCAAATCCATACGCCGGCCGACCGGGGGCGAGCATTATCTGCGATTGCGCGCCGCCCTAGACCGCCTCACCCACACAGCAGTGCGCACCAACATCCGATCCGAGGGCAAGAAAAAGGGAGCTTCGTTCCACTGGCTGGAAAGCTGGACCGAACTAACCAACGAGAAAACTGGAGATCCATCTGGAATGACACTGACGCTTCCCGACTGGCTCTACGATGGCATCCTGATGAAAGGCGGGGTACTGACTATCCACGAGGATTATTTCCTGCTGACCGGGGGGATCGAACGCTGGTTGTATCGCGTTGCCCGCAAGCATGCCGGCCAGCAGGATATGGGTTGGCAATTTACCATGCGCCAGCTGCACGAGAAATCCGGCTCCGCGTCGCGACTTTCCGACTTCGCCATCGACGTTCGCAAGGTTATCGAGGCCGACTCACTTCCCGAATACACTTGCATGCTCCACAAAAATGACGAGGGCGATGAGGTGATTCATTTCTTGAAGCGTTCGTTTCTTGCAGTAAGCGACCCAAGATTTGAGGGCACCCGATTCCCTAGGCGACGAATTGCCCGTGGCATCACGTCGAAAGCGTTACGATTCAGCGAAGTAGCTGAGTGAGTACACGGCCTATTAGGCGTAGCGACTCACGAGAACCTGCTAGCAACACGGCCTATTGAACGCAAGCGGACCACTGAACCATGTCGGGACACGGCCTATTAGACGTAACACCGCGGCGGAAAGATGGCCAGGCACAGCCTGACCGTTGCAAATCAGTCACACATCGTCGAACGACGCCAGTTTGTCCACGGTCACCTGGACAATTCGTGTCGATTGAATTCGCCACGACCCCGCACGGCCGATCAGGCGCAGAATCTGACATCCTGCGACAACTTGCCAACTCCCAAGTTCTACCGCACAAATCCATGATATAGGCACGTCCTATTAGGCGCAAACTCACGGCCAATTAGGCGCATCATCATTCGGTCGATCGGGCGCAATGCGTCGGCCTATCAGGCGCACAGTCGCCCCGATTCCATCATTCAGTCAATGACATACTGGGCGGCTAACTGTTTAACCTAAACCAGAATATATAACCTACTTAACGTCATTGTCTGTGGATAACTTGGCTCTCAAGCGACTTTCAAAACCCATTCAAGTGGCATTCAGGTAAGCAAGATAGATCGAGCCATCCCATTCCCACAGAAATGGACCAGGAAGAGTAAAAAGGAGAGGCGTCCACCCTTTTCCGCCCGGATATGCATTCACGTTTCTGCGGGCGTTTCTTTGCGCGCACTTCCCAGCGCATGCGTCCGATACCGTCGTCCGTCCTGCCAAGAGAGATAACTATTAGAGGGTAGGCAGAAAAAACATGCCCCTGCAATGCCTTATGCCGGCTCCATCCTTGACAGGGCGGTCGGCTAAGCATAGATTCGTCGCTACGAACCGGAGGTCAGCCGAGCTTCGCGTGATTTACTCCCGAATTTCAAGTTGAGTGTGTTACATGCCAATTTTTAGCCCAGCCAGTTTGATAAGGTTGCTCGGAAGTATTGAGGCCGATCGTCTTGTGGTTTTATGCGGCGCCGGATTGTCTATGTCTGCACCAAGCCTCCTCATGTCAGCGAAGAGCGTGGCACAGCAATGTTACGACAGATGGCAGCCCACGGAGACGCTCCCAGTCACACTGCGCGACGACATCGACTCGCTCGCTGGGCACTTTTATCAACAAGGAACCTTCACGACCGTTTTCATAGGAACGCTAGTTCCATGGAATGACCTGGTTGGCACGCCAAATGCGGGCCATGATGCCGTCGCTGACTTACTCATGAGCCGCGCCGCGAATGCCGCCCTATCCGCGAACTTTGATCCCCTCATTGAGCAATCGGCACAACGCCGGAAAATCGCCCTTCGAGGCGCGCTTGACGGCGTTGAGGCAGCCACGTTCCAGACCACGACCAGCCCTCTACTCAAATTTCATGGATGCTTTGCTAGGGACAGGGACAAAACGCTTTGGACACGAGACCAACTTCGGCATCCAGACATTAAGCAGCGAATCGAAAGTTGTGCCAAATGGATGGAACTCAATCTTCCTGCTAAAGATTTGCTCGTCATTGGGTTTTGGACCGATTGGGGGTATCTCAATGACGTCTTGGCACAAACAATCTTGATGAACGGCATCACATCGGTTACGGTGATCGACCCTGCGTCGAGCGCGGAGCTCCAAGCAAAAGCACCGACACTTTGGAACACGTTAAACGTAGCGGGTATGCCATTTGAACACGTTCCAGAATCGGGATCGGCGGCGCTGGAAGAATTGCGCATCGAATTCTCCAAGGTATGGGCCAAGAAATTCTTTCTACTTGGCAAACCGCTTTTGGAAGCCGCTGGAGGCACTTATCCGGCCGCGGTTGACTCGATCGCCTGGACATGCGATGACATTTACAATTTGCGCCGTGATGCCGAGGGTGAGCCCTATAATCATGCAGCGCGAAAAAAAGCGCCCGATCCAGAGGCGGCGCAAGCAGCCTATGCTCATCTTTTGCTCACGCAGGCGGCGGCGACCAGACGTGGAGCCTGGTACGAATATGGGGGTAAGACCGTTCGAGTGGTTCAAGGGGCCGGACAAGGGATTTCGACGGTGCGCC
>Ga0207109_1062_pt1 | contig 25854 bp, 26 predicted proteins | sample Alteio_BWMinHeat_73_FD_153584 | JGI IMG/M metagenome (GOLD analysis project Ga0207109, IMG submission 153584) | Enriched cells from forest soil in Barre Woods Harvard Forest LTER site, Petersham, Massachusetts, United States -... | ecosystem: Environmental > Terrestrial > Soil > Temperate forest >... | reverse complement strand
CTGTTGAAAAGGGCGGTGGATGCCGAGCTGATTGCCGCTATACGAGCGGTGCATCGCGGAGGAATCTTCGTGGATCCGCGCTTGGCCAACGTTCTTGTCCAAGATGTGATAGCGAAGAGAAGTACAAAAGCTGGTCCCACTCGACCGGCAAACATCCTTAGCCGACGTGAGTTGCAGGTGCTCAGACTTGTGGCGCGGGGCTACACCAGTGCAGAAATAGCGAAACAGATCTTTGTGGGTGTGAAGACTATCGAGACATATCGTTCACGTCTTGCTGAGAAGCTGGGACTCAGGACGCGTAGCGACGTGATTCGCTTTGCAGTGCAGATGGGTCTATTGACCCCAGAAACGCTGGAGAGTGAGCCGGGCGGTTCGGCTCGGTAGGAATTTCGTTCCAGGCCGTCTTTCTTCCTCAATATAAAGCGGATATGCACCGCTTGTCAGGTTTTTCCGGACAAAGCCCCTCATTATTGGCAGCATCCCCTATACCCTGATGATTTCGCTTGCAGCAAACTACGTGCAGGGTGGAAGTGTAGCAACCTGCGGGTCCAGGTTATAAGCCGGTCTTGGCGATCGGAGAACAGAGCGATGAGAACGAAAAAGAACGACTCGACTTTGCGGTCCAAGATCCGCATTAGGCCATATGCCAATGAATGGTAAGAGCAGCTCGACATTTGACCCTGCTGCGTTTCTTGCGCACGCTGGTCTCGGTCGAAAAATCATCGAATTGAAGCCTAAGGATACCTTTTTCACCCAAGGAAATCGGGCAGATTCCGTTTTTTATCTTCAGAGTGGCCGGGCAAAACTCACAGTGGTTTCGCAGAGTGGGAAAGAGGCCACGATCACGCTTCTCTCCGCCGGCGATTTTGTCGGAGAGGAGTCCCTGGCCGCGGTGCTTGGAATGCGCCTGTCAACCGCCACTGCCGTAAGCACCTGCTCGGCGCTCAAGATTGGAAGGGAAGAGATGATTCGTGTCATGCATGAAGAACACGCCTTCTCCGACCTGTTCTTGTCGTTTCTCCTGGCCCGCAGCATGCGCATTCAAGCCGATCTTGTCGATCAGCTCTTCAACTCCAGCGAAAAGCGTCTGGCCAGGATTCTCCTGCTGATGGCGCAATTCGGCAAGCCGGGTGAGCCGGAAACCTTGATTCCCAAGATCTCGCAGGAGACGCTTGCGGAGATGATCGGTACCACTCGATCCCGCGTCAGCTTCTTTATGAATCGCTTTCGCAAGCTTGGCTTCCTTGAATACAAAGGCCGCATTCTTGTGCATAAGTCCCTGCTGAACGTGATATTGCATGATCACTGCCCGATGACAGGGCCGTCAAGCCGGACATTCCTCACGTCCCGCCGATTCGATCAAAATCGGCCATAATCCGCCAAACTGCTCAAAACTGACCAGAAGCGCAAATGATGCAATGGAATACTCACACTAACCCCCGTGGGATTCTGTTGACTGGAGTGAGATATGTCAGACATTAAAGCTTCAATTCTTATCGTTGATGATGAGGAATCGGTTCGAACTTCCCTTGCTGAGGTTTTCACTTATCTCGGATACCGCACCCGGTCTGCGACGGATGGCCTTGCGGCTCTGATCGAGATTCGCCGGGAAGTCCCGGACCTCCTGTTGTCCGACCTCAACATGCCGGCAATGTCCGGCTTTGAACTGCTCTCGATAATTCACCGCCGCTTCCCTGCCATTTACGTGATTGCGATGAGCGGCATGTTTACTGAGAATCAGATCCCCACCGGGGTGACTGCCGACGCCTTTTATAAAAAGGGTGCAGGTGTGCGTGATTTGTTGAAGATAGTGGAATCCCGGTCTCTGCAAAGGCGCGAGCATCGCGACGCGCCGGAGCCGATATGGGTCCAGAGAAACGGTCACGATGTTTCGGGAGAGGAGTTCGTAACGATTGCCTGCCCGGAGTGTTTCCGAACCTTTCCGCAGGCTATCAGCGGCACAGCTAACCTGATTCTCGATACCAGCTGCGTCTTTTGCCATAGCTGGATCCTTTACGCAATCGTCGCACCTCGCAGTTTGGAGTTTCCTCAGCCATGGAAGCCAAGTTCGCAAGAGAATCGATCCATTACTCCGCTTCATTGGTCGCCCGCCGAACCACCAGGAGAATCCCACAACACCAACTGAAGGTCCAAGCAAAGAATGCAATGTGTAATTGGCGCGACCATCTGCGCGGGAAAGTAACAGTAGCGAAGAGAGGCGTGCTTGCTATTCTCCGCTTGCCCACGTGGCAGGCGAGTCTGTTCAGCACTGGAGCCTGGTCACACCCTGACGAAAGCTTCATCATATCTTTCGCGAAATCTATTACACGAATTCTCAATTGCTCGTTTGTCATCCGTTGAATTGCCGGCGGTTCGATGCCCCTGCTCTTAGAGCCTTTGCGAGGTTTGCGTTCGTCGAACCAGAGTCGAAACTACTTCTCGCAACCAATTATGCTGAGGCCGTTTAAATGCCCCTTCATGAATTCCTGAGATAACGCAGATTTGGCGAGAGCATCGTTTGCATTCTTTATTGTTCGAGGGTGCTCTGTAGATCTTTACTCAGTGCTTCAAGCGTGCCCGTCGTCTGTCTTGTTGCTTGGTGTTGCGGACACCCTGCCACAAGATCATGAAGCATGTCAGAATCGCAACTGCTCAAAACCCGATCTTCCATTTTCGCTTACTCGGAGCCGAATTTGGTGCGTGCAGCCTCATATGCGCCCCCATATAGCCGAGAGTATTGTCAAAGAGGCAACGACAACCGCAATGGCGATGTCCATGGCCGAGATGTTCGCACTGAGCACCGTATTTCGGCAACAAGGGAAGGTCTCGTACCGGGAATCATCTGATATTGGATACGCCGAATCTCCGCTTTTCGCCCGTTTATAATAGCGGGCATTCGGAATCAATTACTTGCGGCGCGGCATTTTGGAAGTTTCTCGAACGCTCACTGGTGTATCGAAGGGGACTCCCCGAAGAGGGGTCCAACGGGGAGTCTCTAGAGGCCAGCAAAGCGGGGGAGCGCTTTCGCCGACCCGGCTCCGCATCGGCGTAAATGCCGGGGAACCTGGCCCCCTTTCTAACGTCCGGGGAGAGCAGTGCAGGGGTTGCCAAAAGCGTATCAACAGCGCCGGTTGCACAGGAGCACGGAGGGGTTGGCAACGATAGTAATTATTCAGCCAGTGGTCGTCTGCTCTGCCAGAAACATGGTCGTGCCGTCCGGAAATGAGATGACGAGGATCTGGTCAAAGAAAAAGCCCGCCATTTCCAAGGAAATCCGTCGATCCAAAGTCTGCTCGCCATGATCTGATATGAGCTTGATTTCAATCGAGTGCATATCAATCGAAACATCCGAGATCGTGGCTATGCATGTCGCTTCTTCGCCGAGGATTCTTCCACCAAACACAAGTCTCGTTTTGTGGCGCTGATAAAAGTCGAGAATCCAGAAGGCGCGTTCGGCCGATATGACCATGGAGGATTCTGTATCACCACACTACGACGCCCGGGGCTGCCTGGTGGAAGAACAAATCTTATTCCCAAATCGGTCTCAGCGCCTCAAGGATGCGGCGGGGGATATCAAGAGGGTGGGCAAAAGGCCAGGACGCACAGGGCGGGCGGTTTACCTGGCGCCCCGGCGGTCCCTCGTCCGTGCGGCGCTACCCGCGTGTACTGCTACTGAAACTCGTCGGAGACAGCCTGCGACGCATCTCCTCGACTCGCCTTCCGAAGTACGGCTCGTCCATTGCCTGCTCCAGAGCGCTTAGACGCACATTCAGCTGCTTGGCGATTTCGGTACCAGCCAGTTTCCCCTCGGCCACAAGTGCCATGGCCTTTTGAAGCTGTGTGCCTCTCATTCTGCTTCTTCTCATCCAAAGGACCCCCGGTATCGGTGTGCGCTTTCTAAAAGGGGCAGCCTTTCTCCTGAAAGCGCTGGCGATGGAATCCCATCATTTTGCGGTCGCCGACATGCTTGCAGGGCCGACCTGGTTCGGCTTTGCAAAACGGACATGGAATCGTAATCGGCGTTTTATCCATGGTCAACCTTAGCACCGCGCCCATCTCGTGGGCTTGCTCTGCACAGCGGGTTTACTCAACGGTGTCTTCGGCCGGGTTGCGGCTGCGTTTCCACTGACAATAAAGAGTTCGTGAAAGGGTCCTATTGATCAGGTCCCGTGCTCCCCGGTTGTCTTGTGGAATCAAGTTGGTCTAACGGTTGACCTGCAACCTGAAAATCAGCTCAGCCTTGAGGCAATGACGCTGCTTTGCTTCCAGTTTCACGCGACAAAGGGTCGCGAAAAGCCCTGCTTTTCAGGGCTTTTGGATTCAGTGCGTTGAAGTTCTGCGTCTTCACATCCCAAGCGAGGCAAAGCGTGCGCAGGATCCAAATTCCATACCAGTTCAGGTCGACTTCGTACCAGGCCATGCCATGGCGAGCTGATTGAGGATAGGCGTGATGGTTGTTGTGCCAGCCCTCACCAAACGTCAGCAGCGCCACCCAAAGGCTGTTTCTGGAATCATCCCGGGTGCGAAAGCGCTGTCGTCCCCACATATGGGTGGCTGAGTTGACCAGCCAGGTCGAGTGGAGGCCGATTACGGTGCGGAGGAAAATGCCCCATAGAACGTACCGCCATCCGCCAACGGCAAGAAGCAGCACGGCCAGTGTGGCGATCGGTACCCAGTGCCACCGGCTGATCCACCTGAGGAATCGGTCTTTACGAAGTTCTGGAACATAAGGCAAGAGCGCTTCCGAGTTGCTCGCCATGGTTCGGCCGGTGAGAATCCAGCCCATGTGGGCCCAAAAACATCCATCGCGAGGAGAGTGCGGGTCACCCTCTTTATCTGTGTTCTGGTGGTGTTGACGGTGTATTGCAACCCAGAATACTGGTCCTCCTTCCAGGGCCAGCGTACCGCAAACAGCCAGGACATACTCCATCCATTTGGGAGTTTTGTATCCGCGATGCGTGAGGAGCCGATGGTATCCCATCCCAATGCCGAGGCTCCCCGCAACCCACCACAGTAGCACGGCGAGCAGAAAGGCCTTCCAACTGAATACAAACAGAGCTGCCAACGCGCCGAGGTGAAACAGCACCATGAAGGAGGTATTTAGCCAGATGATCGGTTGAGTAAACGTTTTGTCTCGTCTGAGAAGCCTTGGCATTTGCATAATTGCGCTCCAGATCGATAAATTGCTTTTCGGCAGCTCCGCCCTGTTGGCTACTTACATTGAAACTCGCCACAATCTTTTCGAAGACCCGCTGAAGGAGCTGGAGTCGCCGAACATGTAGCGCCGCACGTCGCTACTTTGACCATTCCACCGCAACATTTTCCATGCTGGTCAATCTTGAACAGTTCGAGTGATTTTTTGGGCGTGGCCAACAGGCGGGAAATTTGGGATATCCGGATTGACGGTGCAGTCATCGAACGGAGAGTCGGAAATATCGATGCTGAACAGTTAGGTATTCACAGCAGGGTAGCCGCTCAAGTCAACGACGACCTGTGCGCCCACCGCACATCTATTTGCTGAAAGGGACACCGAAGGTGAGGAGAGCTGTGCTCGCGGGGCGAAACTGTGCGCCAATGATCCTGGGCGCTTTTCCCATCTCTTCCCAGACTTGAATCGCCGCTGCATTCATATAAAGCAGTCGTACTTGCTCGCGACTTTCTCCCCGGAGACTATAGACACTTCCATATTGCTCACATTCCGATGGAGAGGCCGCCGGCGCAGTTTAAGTTCACGTTTCAGTCAATAGGAGAAGGCCAAACGCTTACTTCCATTTTGGCGTTTAGAATTCTGAGCAATCCGGAACACATGCGAGACGTGAACGCCTTCCGTACGTTCTCCTTCGCCTTCTGGCGACCTGCGCTATGGTTTTCGAGTTGCCGCGTCAGCCACCTGGCCCACCGGCTCGGCGCCTGGTGTGGATGAAGTTCCCCCCGGGGCCAGCTTTTCCACTGGTATCTCCGTTCCCGCTGGGAAGATGAGAATCTGTATCGAGCCCCAATCTGCGTCCAGATTTGCGCCTAACTGCTTGCCCATTCCCAACGTCTTGAGATGGCTGTCGTCAAATCCGAAATTCTCGATGAGGTAATCGCGCACCACCACGGCTCTGGCTTGAGTAAGTATCAAATTCTTTTGGGTATCGCCCTCCATGCCGCTAGAGACCACGATTACCGCAAATCCAAATTCGTGGTCTTCGAGGAATTCGCCGGTGGAATTCAGAGTCTTTTGATGCTTCAGTTTAGCCGAATCCCGACGATCGAACAGTTGTTTAACCGTATATGCAAATTCCTTCGAAGGTGTGACGTGCGGAAGCTCGCCTACTGCATTGGCCGAAAGATTGCCGACATTCTCATATCCACGCTTCTTGAAATACCCGCTTAAGAGAAAGCTGTGTTTCAACGCCTCCATGTTGTCCTTGAAGTCGGTCACACCGGTCTGGGCCTGGACCATGGTTGCATCCAAGGTTGTCGTGGTGTTTGCCAAATTGCTATAGAGCTGTTTGTCATTTACCAACGCCCCTACCGTTCCCTGCCCAGAATCGATCTTTGCGCTCACCGAGTTCAGATGCGCCGTGGCTTGCGTCACGTTGCGAATGGCCTGCTGGCTGGTGTCGAGAATGCCGTTCGTCTTCCTGAGTAGATCCGCCATCTCGAGCGGCGGTTCACTCTGGATGATCTGGCCATCCCTGACGTCGCTTTGCCCGGAGGATCCAAATGAAATTGCCATGTACTGATTGCCTAACAGTCCCTGGGTCTCGATCGAGGCCACCGAGCCCTGCTTAATAATCTCGTGCGTAGACCTGGCGAGCTCCATGACGACCGTGACCTTCTCTCCCGGCCTGGTGGGCAACAGGATGCCTGTCACGGTTCCGCTGTGAACCCCTCCCACCTGCACGTCGGCTCCCTCAGCCAGGCCAGCCACGTTTTCGAACTGCGCCTTCAGTTGGTAGGTGGAGTGAAACAGATACTCCTTACTCCCAATGATGAAGACGCCGGCAGCGAAAACCGCCAATGTCACAACGATGAATGCTCCGAGCCGTGCCACTCTGGACATATATCCCCCTACGAAAGCTCTAAGAACTTCTTTACAAACCCGAGGTCGCTTCGTTGAAGATCTTTAAACGTGCCCTCGATCGCTACACTACCCTCACTCAAGAGCGCCAAGCGGTCGGCGATTGTCCTGGCGCTATGCAGATCGTGAGTCACTACGATGGACGCCATTTGACGTTCTCTCTGGAGTTTGAGGATCAATTCGTTGATCTCACCTGAACTGATGGGATCGAGACCGGCCGTCGGCTCATCGAGCAGCAGAATATTCGGCTCCAGAGCCAGCGCACGCGCCAGGCCCACGCGCTTTTGCATCCCGCCTGAGATATCAGACGGCATTTTTTCAAGGTCGCCGCGTTCCAAGCCCACCTCTGCGAGCAACTGTCCCACCCAGTCATCCCGTTCAGACTTCGACATCTCCCGGCGATGATGGGTTAAAGGGAACGCCACATTCTCGGCGACGGTCAGCGAATCGTAGAGTGCCGCGTGCTGAAACAGGAAACCCATAGTCTTCCTGATTTCTCCCAACTGGTCGAGCGCCAGACCAGCGATGTCCTGACCCTGGATGCGAACGGATCCCGAGTCAGGGTCTACAAGGCCAATAATGAGTCTCAACAACACGCTTTTTCCTGTGCCGCTGCGCCCTAGAACGGCCAAAGTTTCCCCGGGGCTCACGCTCAAGCTGATCCCATTGAGAACCCTGTGGGTTCCAAACGTCTTGTGCACGCTCTCCACCGCGACGACCGGCACACTGCCGTCTTGCTTGAGACTCGGCTGCTTTATCGCACTGTCATAAGTAATAGCCATGTTCAACTCACGTCCGCTTCAAGCAACGGTTAGGGAAAGAAAACCAGAATGAATTTCACCAGGACAACATCGGCCAGAATCAGGAAGAGCGAGGCCAGCACAACCGAGTTGGTGGCTGCACGGCCCACCCCTGCTGCGCCTCCGCTGGTACGCATCCCCTCAAAGCACGCGATGAGCCCGATGATGAGGCCATACACAGTGGTCTTGAAGGTAGGCGGGAGGAACGCGTTGAATGTGGCCCCGCTGAAGCCGCTTTCGATGAATTGATGGAACGAGAGAGGCTCAACCATGGCCTGGGCGAACCAACCAGTCAATAACCCGCACGCGTCGGCGGCGAGAGTCAACAGTGGCAGCATCAAAATGCACGCCAGTATTCTGGTAGCTGCCAAGAACCTGTAGGGGTTGACCGCGGATGCCTCGATAGCGTCGATCTGCTCGGTTACTTTCATTGACGCCAGTTCCGCGCCAATACCCGCGCCGACACGGCCGCTTACCACCAGGCCGGTAATGACTGGACCCATTACCTGGACCACGGAATATACCAGAGTGGCGGGAAACATCGACTTAGCGCCGAAGCGACTTAGACTGTAGCGAGCTTCCAATGAGATGACAACGCCAATTGCGGAACCCGCCAAGGCAACAAGTGGAAGAGACTTCGATCCGACTTCATCAAGCTGCCGAATGAGTTCGCGCCATTCATACGGAGGTGTCACCGCAGCCTTGATAACTCGCCAGGAGAAGATGCCCAGGGTGCCAAACCACTCGAAAAACTCATTGAACCGACTTATGACGGAGCTTCGAACGACGGACATGAAGCCGTTCGGCCGCCCCGGAAGCAGACGGATGTTCGCGACTGCCGTAAATCCTGGGTCGTTCACTGTTTTGGGCCTGGGTCTGGAGCGCTTTGCGCATGGTTCAAACGCATGCGTGAAAGCAAGAAGTGGGGTCCGCTGTAAAGGAATTCCAAGCCTATGTTCGTGCCGATAGATTCAAGCAGGCTGTAGTTGCCCATGCGGAATGCATCCTTGACTCCGTAGCGGCTTGGATACCAACCATAGACGGCCGTTATCGAACCTACATACGGCGCGGCCAGCGCGGGGAATGAGAAAACGCGATGGCCATTTTGTCCACGGCGCGCCGTCAAGGTCGCGAGCACTGCGTGCCCCATGCGCGGGAATACGCCCCTGCATTCACAGCGGTAATACGAGGTATCATCCTTGAATGCTGCCGCCGCCCCATAACGCGCAGTTGTTCCGACTACCGCGATTCCAAAGTCTGACCCGAAGCGCTTGGCGTAGCCGAAAGAGCCTTGTTTCCACTCCGGAGGTGTATTCGTTTCCTGGTCAAGGCTGGCCGTGAGAACTGTGCCTACGAAGGCATAGGGTCCGAATGCGTCGAAAACATAGTTCTTCACCGTTGTTCTCGGCGATGGACGTATGTATGTCATTCCCGCATTTGCTGCGACGTTGTCCGATATGGACAGCGATTGCGATCTCGCCTGAAAGGATACTGCCAGGAAGGCGGGGACCAACGCCAGCACCATCGCCCGACGAAGGTCGACCGTGAGAGACTTGTTGATCCATCGTCCAGCCCGCCTTTGTGTCCGGTCCGCACGGCAGACTTGCAACGATTGCGATTCCGACATCTTCATGGATGACATCAACGCCCCTTGACCGATAGGCATCGCCCCTTTTCGGCGACTCGCAAGCTGGCAACCGACTGCGGTGGCGTGTGGGGACGTCCCAGAAGATGTTTTCAGAGTTGAGGCCTGCAAGGATGGTCATATTTGCTCGGAATAGCAAGTTGCAAACCTTGCCCCTGGGCTCTCGCTACACGCATTTCATGCCACATGGCGAACAATCTCTCGGCGTTGAGCACAATTGATCATACATGTCTTGCCACACCAAGCCATGATGGACAGAGATTGATGGTAATCGCTTTGCGCGGCAAGGACTGATTGGCAGCAGTTCGATTGTCAACGACCCACACAAACAATTGCCCTGCCGCTAAGGAATGTTTTGACAACGAACAAAAATACAACATTCGATCCGACAGCGTTTCTTGCAAATGCCGGGCTTGGCCGAACAATTATTGAACTGAAGCCAAAACAAACGTTCTTTTGCCAGGGAGATATTGCGGACTCAGTTTACTACCTGCAGAAGGGCCGGGCGAGAGTAACCGTCGTTTCGAAGAGTGGCAAAGAGGCGACAATCACACTACTGGCGGCGTCCGATTTTGTTGGAGAAGAGTCTCTGGCGACAATACTGGGGTTGCGCATGGCCACTGCCACCGCCGTTAACTCCTGCACGGCACTCAAGATTGGCAAAGACGAGATGATTCGCGTGATGCACGACGAACCTGCGTTCGCCGACATATTCTTCAAGTTCCTACTGGCCCGCAGTATGCGAACCCAAGCGGATCTCGTCGATCAGCTCTTCAACTCCAGCGAAAAGCGTTTGGCTCGGATTCTCCTGTTGATGGCGGAGTTTGGCAAACCTGGTGAACCCGAAACCGTCATCCCGCCCATTACCCAGGAAACACTGGCGGATATGATCGGCACCACTCGATCCCGCGTCAGCTTCTTCATGAATCGCTTTCGTAAGCTCGGTTTTATAAGCTACAACGGCCGGATCCAGGTGCATAAGTCGCTGCTCAATGTGGTCTTGTTGGACCAATTGCCCGACCACAACGCCCAGAAACCCGCCCTACGCCCGATTCCCTAGCCACGACGCACGGTGCCTCCGAGCTTTCCAGAGCTGTGCAGAGAGACGGCATGAGCTGGCCAGTCTAGTAAAGGGGGTCGTGCCATTCAGTTTGAATCCAAAAGACGGTCAATTATAGCCAGACTTCCGAAGCGTGAAGTTTGATACCGGCCATTCACAACTATCATGCCCCCAAAGGGAGCAAGAGGGTTCCATGTCGCAAACAGCAGTGGAAAGAACGGCTGAAGGCACCTTCGAATCAGCTCACCAGGCTTCTCGCGCAACGAGCGCGATGACCGATGCGATCGAAGATGGCGTGAGCGTGATGAGGCACGCCGCGAAGCAAGGTTGTGATGCTGCTGAAGAGTTCCTGGACGACACAACTCGTCGCCTGCAGAGACACCTTGCGCTAACGGTTACGACAACGTTTGTGGCAAGCGTCACCGCGGGAGCCCTGATCGGGTGGATGATGAAACGAAGATAAATCGGAATCCTTGGCCGTACTGGGCCGCATGATAAGTGGTTGCCGCACGGAAGGACTCCTCATCGGTATCATCGTGCACTGTGCTCGTTGCGAGCAAAGTTGAACATCTTTGACGATCTCTTCTGACTTAAAGTCGCAGAGCATAGCCACACGCCTGGAGAAACAGTTCTATGCGGCCGACCATGAGCGTCAAGAACAATTGCATCCTCACTTCGAGGAAAATCCTTGCCATCACCGGCACCAGTACCAAAGTCGTGACCCTTCCTCAAAACCAAACAATCTTCACACAGGGAGACGCGGTTGGCACAGTCTTCTACATCCAGGAAGGCAAGGTCAAATTCACCGTCGTGTCCAAATTCGGCAAGAAAGCAGCCCTTGGAATATTCAGCGAGGGAGAGTTTTTCGGAGAGGGTGGTTTGGCCGGGCAGTCAATGCGCATGGGGTCTGCCACCGCAATGTCGGCCTGTAAACTTCTGCGAATTGCCGAGAAAGCGATGGAGGTCGCGCTTCGAACGGAACGCGACTTGTCGGATCTGTTCATTACGCAGTTGCTGGCGCGGAACATCCGATATCACGAGACCCTGGTTGATCAACTCTTCGATCGCAGCGAAATGAGGCTGGCACGAGTCCTGCTAATGCTTGCTCTTTTTGGCAAGGAAGGCGCCGCCGCGTCAGTAATCACCGAGGTTAGTGAGGAATCCCTCGCCAGCATGGCAGGCACAAACCGGCCACACGTGAGTTCTCTCATGAAGCACTTCAGAGAATCAGGCTTCCTTGCTTATAGCAAGAGCGGACTGCAAATTCATACCTCACTGCTCAGCTTCGTTCTTCGAGGCTAGCGCCCCGCTCTGACGAAGCGCTGAGGTGCGGTGGCAAAACTGAATTGGGAATGATTCTCCGGTCTCCGACTCCGTTCCCTGAGCAATATTGCACAGCTTTTATCCCCACGCAAGCGCATCATTCCCACAGGTGCCCATACCAAATGCGGCGGCCGCGATGCCGAGTGCTTCGGCTACGTCTCCCCTTGAAGGCAGCACTCCATTCTCCGCTGCCGCCGCCCTTCCTGTCATGGCTTTCCATATTAACTAGCTCTTGGTGCAATCCGTTAGGGACGGGATGGAGAGCGAGCACTTGATCAATCTTGACCAGATTTCACGCTCTGAACGCTCGATATTCTTCTCAGTTCCGTCCGATGCGCGATTGGCGTCACTGGCGAAACGCCTGGTAGTATCGGCTAGCCAAACATCGTTTTTCTACGGAACAGCCTTCGGCGGAGCTGCACGATGAAGCAGGACGAGGCGACCATTCGAGCGTGTTCTTTAACTGAAGTCGGCATCTGGCTGTCCATTATTCCGCTCGTCATTCTGCCCTTATGTGTCGCGATACCGCAAACCGCGGGTGCCCAACAGCGAGGAACTATCTCCACTGGGATTAGTCCGCTCACGACGGCACAAGTTGTCGAAAATCTGGTTGTGATGAATCTCCGTCGCTCCCAAGCGCTGCATTCTTACCATGGCTCCCGGACCTACCGTGTGGAATATCGGGGTTTTCCAAGCACCGCCAAAGCAGAGATGGTGGTAGATGTTAAGTACCGTGCGCCCGGAACCAAGGAATTCACCATCCGGTCTTCGACTGGATCCAAGTGGATCGTCGATAAGGTATTCAAGAAGCTCCTGCAAGCTGAAGAGGATGCACTATCCGCGGATGCGCAGCGACGTACGGCTCTAAGCAGCGATAATTACGATTTCACAATGGTGGGCTATGAAAGCACGTCTTCGCGACCCTTGTATGTACTAATTGTGGAGCCCAGAACCAAAAACAAGTTTCTTTTCCGCGGCCGGGTCTGGGTGGACGCAGAGGATTTCGCCGTAGTGCGGCTGGAGGCAGAACCCGCCAAAAGCCCCTCCTTCTGGACAAAGAGCAGCCAAATCCAACAATCATACCTAAAAGTAAGCGATTTCTGGCTCCCCGAACGGAATCACAGCATCTCCTCGATCCGGCTTGGCGGGCGCGCCGAATTGACAATCGAATACCAGAAGTACCAGATCACGGCGTCAGATCCGGTCGGCAGCGTCCCGTCGCGGGAAATCGCTCGGTCGCCAAGGTGGGCACACAGTCCAGACGGACACTAAAATCTTGCCCTGATTGAACGTCTCAGATGGACGCAGCGCCCTGAACTTGCCGAATTCGGCGAGATCGCCCATGCCGATAGCGCGCTCTAACCTGAAATCGTGAATCTGCATACGATGTCATCCGTGCTTACCGGCAGCGCGCATTCTCAGCTAAAAATCGGACGATGTGCATGGGATACGGAATCGGAGCGGCTCTGGCAGTATCTATATCGTTGCTTGCAGGGGCGGTAAAGTTCGACCGCGATCGAGCCTTCTACCCGACTGTCCTTATCGTGATGGCGTCGTACTATGTCCTCTTTGCAATGATGGGAGGAACAATACACGCTCTCCCGATCGAATCACTCGTGATGGCCGCTTTCCTCTTGCTTGCCGTCGCCGGGTTCAAGCTGAGTCTCCGGATCATCGTCGCTGCACTGGTCGGCCATGGCGTATTCGATTTCTTTCATGGCCGCATAATCAAAAATGACGGTGTGCCCGAGTGGTGGCCAGCGTTCTGTTTGGCATATGACGTTTGCGCTGGAGGTTATCTCGCCTTGCTCTTGCGGCGCTCTAATCTCCGACCGAATTGAGAGTGGGCGACTCAATTGAGGCAGACAAGACGGGAATCGGAAATCGCTTGGGCCTGGCCACAACCGATTTATCTCCGGTCCTTCAGGTGGCGTTTCGTTGTGCTGCGTAGTTCAGGGCGGACCATGAGAGTGCTTCCTGTGGGAGGCAACACACTCTATTCAGGTTAATTTGCCCTCGTCTGTGATCACCAGAGGGCCGCGCGAGCGAAGGCGTTCGATTTCCAAATCAATCTGTTCGAGTTTCTTTTGTGTGGCAAGCACGCGTTCTGCGGTTTTCGCGACAATGTCGAGGGACTCTGCAATGGCAGTACGACTAGACTGGACGATCTCATGAGTCGATTTGAGGAGGCTGGCAACCTCTTGCTGCTCGATTTGGATGTGCACCAGCATAGAAGCGTTTGATTCCGACGAACTTGAGAACACAGGGTGACGCGCACATCACAGTATAGCTATAGATATTTATCTGGAGGGTTGTATCTATGGTCTCTTACAGGTGGGGCATCATGGCTGACGGGTCGCTCCGTCGCTCGGGAGGGTCGCCGAGGCTTCTGGAATGGCGCGTGTCTGGCTTCCGATGAACCCGCTTTCAGGGGCCAGGACTGGCTAGTGCGAATGAAACTTCAGGCCGGGTCCATGTAAGCATACCTGTTGACTCATGAGCAGCCCGATAGTGGTTGCTATGCAACCACGTTGATCACCGAGGAGAGAGAAACGTCGTCATCACTCCCGCCACCACGGCTTCCGTACATCCGTGGAATGGCTGACCGTTGCATTCGTCATAGTTTGCACCCTCTGGATGGTGGTGATGCTCTTCATGTACGAATGGCACAGCATTCACACGCACACGAACTGAACAGCCTCGCGCCCAGGCGGCGATGCGGCGTAGTCGGGGGAACAAAACGAGCAGACCGACATCAAGCACCTCAACTGTTGCCTACAGGCCAAAGCGCTCACTGACCTATTCAAGTCGATGAGCCCATTGTTCTGTATGCCGGTAGGGCACTCTGGCGTTACCCAGTTTGGATGAACGGTCCCAGGCCAATCGTTGATCTCGAGCCGTGCAATCGGCATCGGGTGTCCAATGGGCGGTAGTTTAACCGGCGACACAGTGTTCACGCCGGGGACAACGCGACTTGCTCTCGACGTAGTCTAGATACGCTGGCGCTGCCGACGTGTACCGATGGGCCTGAGTTGGGGGTCGACTGACACCAGGTGCTCGTAGCGGAAGCCGTGATCGGTATGGAGCCCGCCCTTTGACAACAGACCCGCCAATTATTCCGCTGAGAATAGATAGCGACTTGGCAGGGGCGGAAGGGGATGTCCTTTTTGCACTCCAGGCTCTCCACAGCGCTCGCGGTGCAACGTGCACCGTGCTGTATTCCCAGTCGTCGATTTCGGTTCGGTCCGGTGTCGGTCCGGTAACATCTATGCTAACGTCATCTTACACACCGGTCTTCGCGGGACGTTCGCTCGGCACTGGGCCTCGGGTGTCAAATGACGGCGGCGAGGACCGAATCGCGGACTGCGTGAGGGGATGGGAATTCAAGTCGCGTTGAATCATCGGACCCGCTATCAGTACGAGCATGCGACCGCTCTCGGGCCGCAGGTAATCCGGTTGCATCCCGCACCCCATTCCCGGATCCCCATCCTTCATTACTCGCTGGACGTCACTCCCTCTGACCATCTCCTCAACTGGCAGATGGACCTTCATTCCAATCGGTTCGCGCGCCTCCTCTTTCCGCAAAAGACGAACGAGTTTCTCGTCGAAGTGAATCTCGTCGCGGATTTATCCCCGGTCAATCCCTTTGATTTCTTCCTCGAGCCGGGCGTTGAGCAATACCCTTTCTCCTACCCGCCGGCGATGGCCAAAGACCTTGAGCCCTTTCGGTCGGTGGATCTCCCTGGTCTGCTGCTTCAGGCGTTTCTTGCCGCTCTCGATGGCGAGACGTGCGGGACGATCGCTTTTCTATTGAACCTGAACCGGAAAGTTCGAGACGAGATCGCCTATGTGACCCGGCTGGCTCCGGGGCTTCAGACCAGCGAAGAGACGCTCGAGAAACGCTCGGGCTCGTGTCGTGATTCCGCTTGGCTGCTGGTCGAGTCCTTGCGGAACCTGGGGATCGCTGCGCGCTTCGTCTCGGGGTATCTCATTCAACTTGCCTTGGACCGGAGTTCGCCGGCCGGCGACGGTCCGAAAGCTGACTCGGCGGATCTGCATGCCTGGGCAGAGGCGTACTTGCCCGGCGCCGGCTGGATTGGATTGGATCCCACCTCGGGCATGGTCGTCGGCGAGGGCCACATCCCTCTGGCCTGCACTCCCGCAGCTTCCCAGGCCGCGCCCATCGAAGGCACCGCTGCGCTGCCCTGTACAGACTTCAGCTACTCCATGTCCGTTCGCCGATTGAATGAGTCGCGGCGGCTGTCCAACCCGCTTTCCGACGAAGAGTGGTCGCGCGTGCGGCAGGTGGCGCATCGCGTGGATCGGGAGTTGAGCGCGCAGGATGTGCGCCTGACCATGGGTGGCGAGCCAACATTTGTGGGGATCGATGACCCGGAGAGTCCGCAATGGAACCTTGAAGCTCTTGGCTCCTTGAAGCAGCGCTGCGGGATGGGTCTCATCCGGGGTCTTCGCGGCAGAATCGCTCCCGGAGCCTTGCTCCACTACGGGCAGGGAAAATGGTATCCTGGCGAGCCCCTGCCGCGCTGGGCGCTGAGTTGCTTCTGGCGTACAGACGGGGTCCTCGTATGGGAAGGTCTCCGCTTCATCGCTGGCGAAGATCAGGATTACGGATTTGGAGCGGCCGATGCTTTCCGGTTCATGGAAGCCCTCACGCGTCGTATTCAGGTAACTTCGGAGAATGTGCTGCCGGCTTATAACCCGGACGGCGAGCCAACCGAGCCGGCGGGCTACATCCTTCCCATTCGCCGCCGGCAGCCGGAGGGCCGTTTACGCTGGTCCAGCCAATTGTGGTTCACGCGCCCCGAACGTCTCACCCTCATGCCCGGGGATTCACCCATTGGATATCGCATTTCCGCCGAGGCCATGCCATGGGTTGCGCCGGATGAACTCAAATACGAGTTTGAAAGCGCGCCGTTCGAAGATCGGATCAAGCTCCCCGCTCTTCCGGCGCGCCGCATGGAACTGTTCGCGCTCACTCCCGAGGTCGATCCGCTTCCTCCCGTGTTGCGCGACTCCGATGCAGTGCCGGAGCTAATCCGGCCCTCCCTCTGCGTCGAGGCGCGCGCGGGCCGCATACATGTGTTTCTGCCCTATACGCTCGTTCTTGCCGACTATCTCGACATCGTCAGCGCGGTCGAAGACACCTGCCGGTTCCTGAATATGCCCGTCTGGGTGGAGGGCTACGCTCCGCCTTCCGATCCCCGGATGCGATCGTTCAGCGTTACTCCCGACCCCGGAGTTCTTGAAGTGAACCTGCCACCCGCAGCCAGCTGGGACGAACTCGAAGACAACAATACCATCCTCGACGAAGAAGCCCGCCGCAATCGCCTGACTACCGAAAAATTCGACAACAGCGGCGGATACAACGCCACCGGAGGCGGCAGTCACATTGTGATCGGCGGTGCTACTGTCCTGGACAGCCCTCTTCTGCGGCGCCCCGATCTGCTGCGCAGCATGGTGGCCTTCTGGCAGAATCATCCGTCGCTGTCCTACCTGTTTTCCGGAACCTATGTCGGCCCCACCAGCCAGTACCCTCGCGTAGACGAAGCACGCATGGACGCCTTGTATGAGCTCGAGCTGGCTTTCGATCAGATTCCTCCAGGCGACTGCCCGCCGGAGACAGTGGACGCTTTGTTCCGCAATCTCCTGGCCGACGTCACCGGAAACACGCATCGCGCTGAATTCTGCGTTGACAAGCTCTTTCCGCCCCAGGGTCTCGGCCTGCAGCTGGGCTTGCTCGAGTTGCGCGCTTTCGAAATGCCGCCGCACGTGCGGATGAGTCTTCTCCAGATGCTGCTGATTCGAGCCTTGGTGTGCATGTTCTGGAAAATACCCTTTGAAGGCCGCCTGGTCCGCTGGGGCGCCGCGCTCCACGACCGTTTCATGCTGCCGTATTTTGTCCGACGCGACCTTGCCGAGGTGCTCGCTCAATTGCGGCAGTCCGGTTTCGATTTTGAAGAGGACTGGTTTGCGTCTCACCTGGAATTTCGCTTTCCGAATATCGGGGCAATCACCACCGATGGAGTCGAGCTTGAACTGCGCCGCGCCCTCGAACCCTGGAATGTCCTTGCGGAAGAGACCGTCTCCGGTCGAACCGTTCGCAGTGTCGACTCATCCCTCGAGCGGATCCAGGTACGAGTATCGGGAGCAACCGCCGAATCCCGCTACGTGGTCGCTTGCAACGGACGCCGCGTGCCCCTGCAACCCGCCTCCCAACCAGGCGTACTGATAGCCGGCATTCGATATCGTGCGCGGAAGTTGTCGGCGACCTTACACCCCACGGTTCCCGTGCACGCGCCCCTGGTGTTCGATCTCATCGATTGCTGGATGCAGCGTTCCATCGGCCAATGCACTTACCATGTCGAACCGCCCGATGGCCGCGACTACACCACCCGTCCTCGGAACGTCGCTGAAGCCGAAGGTCGACGCCTGGAGCGTTTTCGGGTTGCTTCGCCCTCGCTCAGCCGGGCAGAAATCCCGGGGCCTGATGCCAATCCCATTTTCCCTGGAACTCTCGATTTGCGAACTCCGCCGCCCGCATCCAGGAACCGCATCGAGACGCGTGAGTCTTCGTCATGACAGCGGATCTCTATCAAATTCCCCTGCGTTACGGGGATGCCTACGACGAGCTATCGGCCGACGGCGTCACGCCTCGCCCCCATTGGGCGCACCTCATAGAGTCCCTGCGCGAAATCGGACCCGAAGAACTGGGACGGCGATGCTTGCGTGCCGAACGCCGCATCCGCGAGAACGGCATCACCTATAACATCTACGGCGATCCGCTCGGCGCCAACCGGCCCTGGGAGATCGATATCGTTCCCTTCCTCATCTCCGCCAACGAGTGGCGCTTTATCGAAGAGGGAATTATTCAGCGCGCCCGCTTGTTAAGCATCGTTCTCCAGGATCTGTACGGGGCCCAGCATCTTCTGGCCAGCGGTCGCTTTCCTGCCGAACTTCTCTATGCCAACCCCGCCTTTCTCCGCCCCTTGGTAGGCGTGCGCGTCGCCGCGCACAGTTATCTCCACATGCTGGCGATCGATCTCGCTCGCTCGCCCGATGGGCAATGGTGGGTTCTCTCCGACCGCACCCAGGCCCCTTCCGGCAGCGGCTACGCCTTGGAGAATCGCACCATCGTCGCAGATGTTCTGCCCAATGTCTTCCGCAGTTCGAATGTGGTTCGCCTCGCGCCATTCTTCCGCGCGCAACGCGATGCGCTTGTCTCTCTCGCCTCCTGCAGCAATCCGCGCATCATCCTGTTGACGCCCGGCCCGCACAACGAAACCTACTTCGAACACGCCTATCTTGCCCGCTACCTGGGCTTCACTCTCGCGGAGGGAGCCGACCTCACGGTTCGCGACCGCCGCGTCTATCTCAAGACCGTTGACGGGCTCGATCAAGTCGATGTCATCCTGCGCCGCGTGGACGACAGCTTTTGCGATCCCCTCGAGTTGCGGAGCGATTCCCTGCTCGGAGTACCCGGCCTGGTTGGCGCCATCGTGGCTGGAAATGTGAGCCTCGCCAATGCCCTGGGCAGCGGAGTCATTGAGACTGCCGCGATCATGCCATTTCTTCCCGGCCTCTCGCGATACCTGACAGGAGAGGCTCTGAAACTCCCATCGGTTGCGACCTGGTGGTGCGGGCAGCCCTACGCCCTCGACTGGGTGCTCGATCATCTTGATCACGTCGTGGTGAAGCCCGCCTTTCCCTCGCGGGGCATGGAGCCCGTCTTCGGAGCCCGGCTGGAGCAGGCGGAAAAAGGAAAGCTCTCCGCGCAACTGCGCGCCCAGCCGCATGAATATGTGGCGCAGGAACAGGTCAACTTGTCCAATGCGCCGGTCTGGGACAACGGCCTCTTCCATGCACGGAGCGTGGTCTTGCGAACCTACGTGCTCAATACCGGCAGCGGGTGGACCGCTATTCCCGGAGGACTGGTGCGCGTCGCCGGAGCTGCAGGGTCAGTCGTCTCCATGCAGCGTGGCGGGCACAGCAAGGACGCCTGGGTGTTGTGGGACGGCCCCGTCGATACGTTCAGCATGCTGCACCCCCGCAATCAACCCGTCGCCCTGCGCCGCGAATCGGCCGGCGTTCCCAGCGGCGTCGCTGACCGCGTGTTCTGGTTGGGGCGGTATGTCGAGCGCGCTGAAAACACCGCACGGATCCTTCGCTCCATGGTCACCCGAGTGCGCCGCGCTGACGAATCCGAACTCGGCTACCTGATCCGGCTACACGGTTGTCTGAAGTCGCGCCACAGCAAGCTGCCCAAGTCCAAAAACAAGCGCCCCACTTTGCTCCAGTTCGAACGCGAACTGGTCTCCCTGCTCACCGATGTCAAACGAACCGACAGCCTGGCCTTCACTCTGTCTGAAGTCGCGCGCGTTGGCGGCGGCGTTCGCGAGCGCTTATCCGCCGACATGATGATCCTCATCGGTCAGCTCCGCGATTCGGTCCCCGAGGAACGCACCGCCCAATTCAACGAGTATCCCGCCATCCTGAACCTTTGCCTGGAACTGCTCTCCGCATTTTCCGGAATGGAACGCGAAAACACCACGCGCGGCCTGGGATGGTTGTTCCTCAGCATCGGCCGGCGCCTGGAGCGCGCCATCTATCTGAGCCGGGAGCTTGGCGAGATAAGCCGACCGCTCAGTGAACAACAATGGCCACTCCTGGAATGCCTGCTTGAAGTGGCCGACAGTTCCATGACCTACCGCTCGCGCTACTACACCACGCTGCAACCGCTGGCCGTGCTCGATGTGCTGATGGCGGATGAGAGCAACCCGCGCTCTCTTGACTTCCAGCTCAAGCACCTGGTCGATCTCTATGAACGGCTGCCCCGGCATCTGCCCGAAGATCTGCAGGCCATGCGGGACGCGCTGGCGTTGTTACGCAGTTTCGATCTTCAAAAAATAAGCTATCCATTGCCCGGCGCCGCAACTGGCGCAAACGGCGCGGATGGCCTGCATCGCCTTCAAAATTTCCTGGGGGGGTTGGAGCGCCTGCTTCCTTCATGGTCCGATAATCTTTCCAGCCGCTATTTCAGCCATGCCAGCACCTTGCCCATCACCATAGGCCTATGATCTACAAAATTGTTCACCGGACCACTTACAAGTACAAATATCCCGTCTCGGTCGGCAATCACGTGGCGTGCCTGACACCGCGTTCCCTGCCGCGCCATCGCCTGGCGCAGAGCGAACTGGAAATAAAACCAAACCCGGCCACCATCACCGAGCGGGTGGATTACTTCGGCAACCATCTGTGCTTCTTCACCGTGGAAGAACCGCATGACGAATTGGTGGTCGAAGCCCGCAGCGAAGTGGTCATGAACGAGAACGTGGCGGCATGGCCGCCGCAGTCTCCTCCGTGGGAGGAAGTGATCCGCACGCTCCAGGAAAATCATCATCCCGCCACCCTCGAGGCCTATCAGTTTCGTTTTGAATCTCCGCGCATCCGGCCGAGGCCGGTGTTTGCCGCCTATGCCCTGCAGTCGTTCACTGACCGGCGCCCGATGCATGAGGCGCTTCTGGATTTGACCGCGAGGATACATGCGGACTTTCGCTTCGAGTCGAAAGCGACCACAGTGCGAACGCCCGTAGAGGAGGTCTTTCAGAAACGGCGCGGCGTTTGCCAGGATTTTGCCCACCTTCAGATCGCCTGCCTTCGTTCCATCAATCTCTCCGCCCGGTATGTCAGCGGATACCTTCGAACCCATCCCCCTCCGGGACAACCGCGGCTGGTGGGCGCGGATGCTTCCCACGCCTGGGTGTCCGCCTATTGCCCGGGAACCGGCTGGCTCGACGTGGACCCAACCAATAACGTGGCCCCGTCCGACGGTCACGTGACACTCGCGTGGGGCCGCGACTTCGGCGACGTGAGCCCTCTCCACGGCTTGATTCTTGGAGGTGGGGTTCATACCCTTAAAGTCGCAGTTGACCTGGAGGCGATCGAGCCCTGATCGCGCGGGCCTGCCTATCGCTCCTGCGGCACAGTTGTCTCTTCCTCGGTAACCACGGAAAAAAAGCACAGGTCGGCTTGCCCAAATGAAGTGGTCATGGCGACATCGGCGGCGTCCCGGCCAGTTGCCATCAGGATGCGGCCAAGCCGCGGTTGATTGTTGCGAGCATCGAAAGTCCACCAACGGTTGTCGAGAAAGACTTCAAACCATGCGCTGAAGTCCATCGGTGGGCGCAGGGGGACACCAATGTCGCCGAGATATCCCGTGGCATAGCGGGCAGGTATGTTGAGCGCACGGCAGAAGGTGATCGCAAGATGTTGATAGTCGCGACATACGCCTATGCACTCCCTGTAGACATCGAGGGCGGTCATAGTGGGCCGGGCGTGTTGATAGTCGAACGCTATTCTGTTGTTGACCCAATCGCAAATGGCTTGCACCCGACCCCAGCCCGACTCGACATTCCCAAACAATTCATGAGCAGTCTTCGAAAGACGATCGACCTCACAATAGCGGCTACTGAGCATGAAGGTCAGGACATCGTTCGGCAATTCGCCCACGGGCAATTCGCGGGCTGACAAGTTGACCTCATCGGGGCTGTCTGAGCTTCGAATAAGCGTGGAGTTGGTCAAACGAAGCGACCCTGGCGGCGCAACGAATCTGGCGCAGCGATTGCCGAAGCTGTCGAGGTAGTGGGTGATTGCGAGTCCGGGTTCGGTCTGCAATTCGTCCGGTTCCAGAAGATCTTGGACACGCGAAGGATGGACGTTGAGAAGCGCCACCATCGCGACACTGACCGGAACCTGAAATCGGATGTCATATCCAAGGCGAATCAACATTGTGGTACCTCTGGTGGGGGCTGGATGCGAATGGTGCAAATGCGAGGCGGCAGACGCTAGATCTACCCTCTCATCGCTTAGATGCGATGAATCAGAGCTATTTGAAATGGCAGATAACATGGCTCGTCGCGAAAAGCATCGCGACTCTATGCAGCCCGATGTCTAAGATTCGGGAGACATTGGCCGTCTCTTGTACCTGAGCAGCTGCTGCGGGAACCGGGCAGTGTTCACGGATCTGACCCGTGCACTCAACCCCCGGCTCGATAGTAAACCACTTGGCCGTGTAGTCGCCTTTGCGTCAAGTTGGTTTCGCCGGCACGGGGCCAGACCCTAATCGCCGCTAAGCCGGTTTTTCGTCCAAGTGGACTGGATTTGCAAACACTGGCCGACTAGTCAGGACTAATCTGCCGTCGGCGAGTTTTGCACTCGTCGCGATTGTCGTAGGGGGTCAACTGGCAACGATCACTTGCGCACGTGTCAGGGTTCAGAGATCAGGGAGCAGCAATCAGGGATCGCAAAATTCATACTTGACACTGACAGAAAATCCACTACCATGAGGTTGTGGATAGGTTGGTTACAACATTTGCGGCTTTGTCTGATCCCACCCGTAGGGCGATGATCGAACGACTCTCACATGGGCCTGCCTCTGTGCATAGGTTGACGGAACCGTTTGCACTCTCGCAGCAGATGATTTCAAAACATATTGCCTACCTGGTTCGGGCGCGGATTGTGATCAAGACGAAGCGTGGACGGGAGAGTGTATGCACGCTCAGGCCGGAGGCGATAAAGACAGTCAGCGACTGGGCGACCAGCTATCGCCGATTCTGGGAAGAGAGCTTCGACAAGCTGGAGGTGGTTGTGAATCAAATGAAAAAAGACGGAGGTCAGAGATGATAAATGACACGGTTAACGAGACAGAGCGGATGACTGTCACACGAGTTTTTGATGCCCCACGCGAATTGGTTTGGAAGGCGTGGACAGACCCGCAATACGTGATGCAGTGGTGGGGGCCGAAGGGTTTTACTGCGCCTGTTTGCAAGATGGATTTTCGCGTGGGCGGAAAACTTCTCTGCTGCATGAGATCGCCGGATGGACAGGAGTTTTGGAATGCCGTTGAATACCACGAGATTGTTCCGCCCGAGCGGATCGTTTCGTCCATGTACTTTTCCGACCCGGAGGGAAACAAGGTCGACCCTGCGCAATTAGGGATAGAACATGAGGCCATCGAAGGTGCGTACGACGTGGCTCTCTTTGAAGATTTAGGAAACGGCCAGACGAAACTCACCTTCATTGGAAACGAACCCATGGAGAGCGCAAAGAACAGCGGGCAACTCGAGGGTTGGAACCAGATACTCGATAAGATCGCTGACGTTGTTGCGGGGCTGGCGCAGGCGAAATAAGAAGTTGAAGTTTTGACCGTCGTCATGCGCGAGATACAGCTAAGGGTGACGGGAGGCTGCTTAGTCCGGGCTTCTCGTCACTCGACAGAATAGTCGCCTGTTCGGATAAGTTACCCTTCGCTCAACTGTTACCAACGCGCTCATCGACCTACGGTTGAGCGGCATTCCGAGGGATTGGTACCCGAAAACGCCCTATGCTCCGGGAGCCGCCAAGTACTCCAGCCCGGCGGCCAGGGCTCGGGGTTCCAATCGCCATGCCGACATCTTGTAGCTAATCGGTTTATCTTCGATGATTGAATGGTATCGGCAGCCCTTGGTAGCTATAAGAGGTTATTCCTCTGGCAAGTGCCCGACCAAGGAGTCACGCGGAGCCTACCATCCACCCCTCAAAATCCCATACGACGCTTCGCTTAAACGATACCCGTTCGGGCCAACTGGAGATTGCCTCGCTCAGAACTTTGAAACCAATCTGAGCGAGGCGGCGAGGCACCTTGGAAACTAGAATTTTGAAACAGTTCTGCTTCCGGCATTAGATACCCATATATTCGCTCCATCGAAGGCTGCAAAATAGGGAGTCAGACCGGTTTGATACGTTCCGACTGTTGCCCCAATGTCAGTCCGCAATCGACTGACTGTATTGCTTGTGAAGTTAGTCACCCAGATGAAGGTGCCGTCAAAAACAACGCCCACTGGAGCTGTTCCAACAGAGAACGTCCCCAGGACAGATGCATCGCTGGCTCGAATCTTCGTGATCGTGTTGCTCCCGAAGTTTGGCACCCAAATGTTTGCTCCGTCAAAAGCAATCTGATAAGGCTGACTTCCTACAGGAACTGTTGCGAGAACGGCACCGTCGCTCGTCCGCAACTTTGTGACCGAGTTTGCACCATTGTTCGTCACCCACAGGTTAGTCCCATCAAACGCGACTCCGACCGGACTTGGTACGGGAAACGTGCCAACAATTGCCGCGTCACTCACGCGGATCTTCTCAACGACATGCTGCCCTTAACTGCAACCCAAACGTTTACTCCATCAAATGTGCAGGCCTGCCCGGTCGACCCGATGGGCGTAGCTTTTAATACCTGACCAGCGCTGGCGCTAACCTTGGAAATGGAACCCGATCCATGCCCGCCGGTCACCCAAATATTTGCACCATCGAAGCAGCCATAGCTAACTGTGTCGCCCGCCGGAACCGAATACGTGCCAAGAATTTCCCCGTCATTTGCCCGAATTTTTGTTACCGTCCGGTCCAATTCGTTCATTGACCACATATTCTGGCCATCGAATACGAGACCAGCCGGCGTAGAACCAACCGGAAACGAAGTCACATGATTCGCCGAGTACCAATGCAAAATCGCAACCTTGTTCGGGTTTGTCGCAGTCTGTGCGAACTGGGTGAAGGGCATAGCTAGTGCCACCAATGCAAAGCCGAACGACTTGTATGCTATTGCCGCCGTGTTCACAATTGCACCTCTTTTCTGCTTGGAGACTCTTTGACATGAGTCCGAGGATCATTTTGATCGCCCGGTCGGAGAAGCCTAGCTCCGTTTTAAGCCGAACCCTGTCCCGTCGTTCCGAATCAACGCAACCAGCGTTCCGAATTTCCGCGTTGGCGTTCTGCCGAAAGCTGTAAGCCACTCATTTTTATATGGGTAAGGATCGACAAAAGATTGGAACAGTGACGAATGTCCATTATTATGGCTTGGTGTTGAAGATAAAGCTATTCGGCGAGTTCGAAGTCATTCGGGATGACG
>Ga0207109_1061_pt1 | contig 26016 bp, 21 predicted proteins | sample Alteio_BWMinHeat_73_FD_153584 | JGI IMG/M metagenome (GOLD analysis project Ga0207109, IMG submission 153584) | Enriched cells from forest soil in Barre Woods Harvard Forest LTER site, Petersham, Massachusetts, United States -... | ecosystem: Environmental > Terrestrial > Soil > Temperate forest >... | reverse complement strand
ATCGGCAACATGCACCTTCGTTGGCGGCAATCCTCGGCCGCCGCGCTGCCCCGACCTGTGGTACAAGCGGCTCATCTGTGGGAAATCACCGAATCGTCCGAACGATTGCAATCGGTCTTTCGGTTTCGCTTTGGTCCGGGCGGGCCCAAAGCATTGGAATTCGACGTACCGCCGGAACTTGAACTTTCCGACGTTGCGCCTAGGCAGGTTGACGATCCGGCGGGATTATCGGGACCCATCTCGATTCGTGAATGGCGGCGCATCGAAGCGGCTGGGCGACAGCGGCATCATTTCGAGTTTCAGACGCCGCTGACCGGGCAGGTTCAAATGGAATTGGAGCTTTTGTCGCGACAACTTCCGGGCGACAAGCCGGCGTTATCATTTCCCGAATTGGTGGGCGATTTTGACTGCGAGACGACCGCGGCGGTGCGGTTGCAGGATTTGGGGACCCAGTTGAACGAGGCGCGGGGTTGGGAGCGATTCGGACCGGATGAGTTCTTGCACACGATCTGGCAACCGCTGCGGGTCGATATTGTAGACCGCGAGCCGGATCTGGCGTTTCGCCGCACCCATCAGCCCACGCCGGTTCTACGCTTGGATTTGCACCTTCCGGAATCGAATTCATCCGGCGAACAGCAGATCAACTGGCTGGTCGGTCCAGGGCAGGTCGAGCTGCAGGCCAGCGCCCGGTGGTCTGAGCCGCCGTTTTCGGGGCTATTGGAGTGGGAAGTGCCGGCTTCGATTTCGATCACCGATGTTCGCGGCGAAGGGCTCCGCTATTGGTCGCGCTCGGGCTCGCGGTTACAGGCTTGGCTCGATTCACGGCCGTCCGACCACTCCGCTAACCTGACGCTGACCGGGGTATTGCCGCGCATCGCGGACGAGTCTGCCCAGGAGAAAACGCCGTTTGTCACACCCGTTCTCCGACAAATTGGCGTCCGTCAGCAATGGACGCAGTTAACGGTCCAGGCGCGAGAGGGTTGGCGCTTGGAGGACCAGGATGTCCGGTTGTTCCAGACCTTTCCGACGACGGATTTGCCTGGTGTGAGATGGGCTGGCTTGACGGCGGCGACGGGACCGGCCGCATTTACATTGCATCGCGCTGTCGCCAAACTCAGCGGAGAGATTCTGACATTTGTCGAATCGTCCAACCGAGCGCTCGAATGGAATGCGATGATAGACGCGCAATTAGTGGGCGAGTTTCGGACGGGGATGGTCCAGACCATCGTGGTCGAGACAAGGCGACTCGACGGCGAAAGACCGCGGATTTCACTTCCTCCCGGCACGCGGCTTCGCGATTCGCGATTTACGCTGCGCGGCATGATCTGGGAGATTGATTGCCTTCCGGGGCGGCATCGAATTGCGGTCAGTGGAAGACTCGCGGCGGGACGGGCCCAGCCGGTTGAAGTTCCGCACGTTTCGGCGCGCGGGGCAGACGATACCGGCGAAGGACTGCGGCGTTGGGTAGCTCTGGGCCCGGGGGTGCAAGCGCTCGAAACAGCCGGACTCAAGTCCGCGCCGATCCCGGCCGGCCTCGATCCGCGACCCGAGTCGGAGCGGTCAGATGCTGCGGGATCGGTAATTCAGGGAGATACTTGGACGATGCGGGTTACGGAATCGGGGACCGATGCGCGTGGGTCACTCCCGGCACCGGTGCTGCCCGAAACAAAGACTGCTCAATTGAGCGACGGACGGCGAATTGTCGAAGCAGTTCCGAATCGAGAGGCAAAAACTCTGGGATCGGTGGCGCTCATCATGGTTTTGGCTTTCGGGCTGGCGGCAACCTCGCGGCTTGATAGGCGCCAAGCCGATGGTACGCGCGTGCAGCGCGAGCCCGCCTGAATTACTTCATTTCTTCCCCGCTGTATGCCGACCACAGGGCGTCGATGGGATGAGCAATCCAGAGACTTGGGTTTCGGTGCCGGAGATGCCGCGTGATCTGCAACAGGCAGCCGACGTTGGCCGTGAAGACGGCGGCAGCGCCGGTGTCGAGAATGTGGTTTGCTTTACGTTCGCCGAGGCGATCGGCCATCTGGGGCTGAGTTAGGTTGTAACTGCCCGCCGCTCCGCAACAAATCTCGGACTCGCTAAGCGCGACCAATTCGAGATCGGGAATCATTTCGAGCAACTGGCGCGGTTGCTTTCGAATCTGTTGCGCGTGGCACAGATGGCAGGCATCGTGATACGCCGCTCGGATCGGCAGCGAGTGGGTCGGTTCGACTGGGCCCAGTTTGACCAGAAATTCGCTGATGTCTTGCACCTTGCGTGCGAATTCGGCGCCGTCGGCGGCACGCGACGAGTGGTGAGTCAAATGAGCGTAATCCTTCAACATGGCACCGCAGCCCGCGGCATTGACGACGACGGCGTCGAGTGATTTCCACTCACCAGACGCAACCCCGAACGCGCTCAGATTCTCCTCGGCGAACGCAACCGCCGGCACTTCATGACCAGCGTGATAATGGAGCGCGCCGCAACAACCCTGATTCCGCGGGATCCAGACTTCGCAGCCGTTCTTTTGTAGGACCTTCGCCGTCGCCAGATTGGTCTGTGGATAGAGTGCGTCCGCGACGCAGCCGAGGAATAGGCCCACGCGCGCCCGCCGCGGCCCTTCCGCCGGCAGCACGAGCGGCATCCGGCCGTAATGCGGCCGCAGTCTCGGAAGCATCTCTTGCATGTCGCGCAATGATCGCGGCAGCAGCGACGACAGGCCGGTCTTGTCCAGCAGGCGATCGATGCCGGTTGCCTGCATCCAGCGAGCGGGCAGAAGCGCGAGCCGGTTGCGCCGCGCATACGGGAAGATGCGGTTGAGAATCTGGCGTTGCAGCCAAGGCAAGCGCTGCTCTTGCTGGCCGGTCTTGACCAGGTGCAATCGAAACGGCTCGATGAGCTTCCCATATTGCACGCCGGATGGGCAAGCCGTTTCGCAGGCCCGGCAATTTAGGCAAAGATCGAGATGGCGCTTGGTGACGTCGTCGAGCGGGATGCGACCGTCGATGACCCCGCGCATCAAATAAATTCGACCACGTGGACTGTCAGCCTCCAAACCGGTTTCGACGTAGGTCGGACACGCGGACGTGCACAGGCCGCAGTGAACGCAATCGAGCATCAGCTCGTAGTCGATGTCGGGCTTGTTCTCAACGACCGGTAATTCAGTTCGGTCCGAAATAGCGACGCTCATGGGGATTTAGATGAAGAGCCGGCCTGGATTGAATAAATCATTTGGATCGAGCGCTTTTTTGACCCGTCGCATGAGCGCAAAGTCGCCAAGCGGCTCACCCCAAATTCTAAGCTCGCGCTTCCAATCCGGCGAGCAGCGCGTCACGACGACACCTCCACGACCCACGGCAGCAAGCTCACGCAACTGCGCCAGCAGTTGCGAGGCGTCGCCGAGAGTATGGTGGTCATCCGAATGCCCGATAACGATGCCATTTCCGGCATGGGCTTGCCATTTCATTGAGGTCGACTCGGACAGTCTGGCGAGGAATGCCGGCATCGCTGACGGTAGCATCCCCGCCTTGAATGAGAATTTGGCGCTTTCGGGATTCAATGCGTCCGTCAACCGCAGCCGCTCGCGCATCGCCGACTCGCCTTCGAATTTCATTGGCGTCGGCCAGGACAATTCTTCGCGCAGGCGGTCGGCTTGCCATCCAACGGTTGCAGCGCTGCCTTCGAAACCGACCGTCAATCGACATTGGCTCGGAGAGTCCGTCGATTCGATCTCAATGCAGATTGGTTGAGTTGTTGATTGATGGAGTCGGTCCAGGATCGCTGGAAGATCCGCGGTTCGGCCGGTCGAAGCGAGCAACACACTCGACTCGGGGACTGGCCGTAGTTTCAACGTCGCCTGCGTGACGATTCCGAGCGTACCCAATGCGCCGATGTGCAGCTTGCACAGGTCGTAGCCCGCGACATTTTTCACGACCCTGCCGCCGGCTTTGGCCTCCGCGCCCGCATCGGTCATGAAACTGATTCCGATGACATAGTCGCGCAACGTTCCGAAGCCAAAGCGGCGCGGTCCGCTGGCGTTGACGGCGATCGCCCCGCCAAGCGTTGCCGCGTCCGCGTTCGGAACATCGACGGGCAGGCGCTGGTTTTCGCGGGCGAGGATCGCTTGAAGCGTTGCGATGGTGATGCCGGCTCGGACCGTAACGGTCATGTCGCGGGCGGGGAAGTCGATGACTTGATTGAGGCCGCGCAAATCGACTGCATGTCCCGGCTTCGTCGGCAGAAATCCGAGATGAAGCGCGGTCGCTCCGCCGATCGGATAAACGCCATGCTTTTCGATCGCCGCCTGCTGGATTAGCTCGCCGATCTCCTCGACCGTATGAGGAGTGATCATCGACAACGGCCGAAATCCGTCGATCAGAGTGGAATCGGCGTGCACAGGTGGTCACATCCCCGGATGGTTGATACGTCCGTTTTGTACGACACATCGCGGGGCTGGCGAGCGCGGCTGGATTATTGCTGCTTGACCTTGTGCATTTTGTCGATCGCGATTTCGGTCAGTACGGTGGGCGGGCCGGCGTCTTTTCCGGGCCAGCGAATCGTGACCTTGTCGATCTTATCGGTCTTCCCGAGGCCGAAGGTCAGCGGCAATTCGCTTTGGCTCAGGTAGCCGCGGCCGCTCGTGACGGCGCGCGTTTGTTTCTCGCCGCCGGCCTCGAGCGTCACGACCGCGCCGATCGCGCTACGATTGGACCGCTTCCCGTCGCCTTCCAAAGAGAATCGAACCCAGTGGTTTTTTGTGTCATTGTCGTTGCGCAACAATCGCGGGGCGCTGTTGTTGGCCGTCAGGATGACATCAAGGGTGCCGTTGCCATCGATATCGGCGAACGCGCTGCCTCTTCCGACCAGCGGCTGGAATAGATCCATGCCGGCTTCGTTTGCCGTCACCTTTTCGAAGCAACCCGGACGACAGCCAGTATTCCAGAACAATTGCGGCGATTGGGCATATTTCTGCCCTTCTTGGAGTTTCGCGATATCCGGCTCGAGGTGACCATTGTTCGATAGAATGTCGAGCCGTCCGTCCAGGTCGTAGTCGAAGTAAAAAGTGCCGAATTTCAGCGGGGCCGCCGTCAAGGCTGACAGGCCGATGGCCTGAGCCTGCTCGGTAAATCTCAAGCTCCTTGGTCTGTCCTGACAGAAGAACGACATCGGTTCGTCCGCGAAATTGGCGACCGCGAGCGCACGCATTTCCGGCATGAATTCGCCAAAGTCGATGCCCATCGCGCCGCGAGCGCTGCCGTTGGTATAGGCGACTCCGGCGTTTAGGGCGATTTCCTCGAAGCGGCGTTCGCCGTTCGCGCCAGCCACGTTATGGAAGAAGAAGTTCCTTACGGTGTCGTTAGCGACGATGATGTCGGGCCAGCCATCTCCGTCAGGGTCACAAACAATCACGCCCAGCGCCTTGGCCGCGGGCTTCATGATCGCATCCTGACCAGTTCCTAGCGCGTCCACGACATGAATTCCGGCTTTTGCCGAGACATCCTCGAAGTGCAATCCGTCGATATTCCGGTACAGGATGCATTGCGAGCCGCTGAACTCTTTGGGCGGCCCATAAGCCCGCGTTGTGCCCTTGAGGGTGGACTTAAGGCCAAGATCGTGTTTCGGCGACCAAGTCACGTACTGGCAGACAAACAAATCGAGCTTGCCGTCGCCGTCGTAGTCGAGAAAAGTGGCAGAAGTCGGCCAGGGAATCGGTTTTTCTTGCGCGAGGAATTGCTCGCGACTGCCGACCGGCCACGTGTTGCCGCCGAGGCCGGCCTTTTCGGTGATGTCTTCGAAGCGTTTGCCGCCAATATTGTGAAATAGCTTGTTGCCGCCGATTGCAGTAACGAATATGTCCGGGTAGCCGTCGTTATCGATGTCCCCGACGCATACGCCCATGCCGTAAAGGGGCACGTTCAATCCCACGGCGGCCGTCACGTCCTCGAATGTCCCGTCTCCTTTGTTCCGGTAAAGGGCGAGCGTGGGCGGCGGACCTCCTTCGTCTCCGGGCCAAGGTCGGCCGTTGATCAGGAGGATGTCTTGCAAACCGTCGTTGTCATAATCGAGGAACGCCACACCCGAGCCCATCGTCTCCGGTAACAGTTTCTTGCCAGACGCGCCGTTGACGTGCTTGAAGTGAATCCCGGCTTTCTCGGTGATGTCCGTGAAGCGAACCTTGGGCGGCGTCGCGACCGCGTGGCGAGGAGTGACCGGGATTTGTTCGGGAATGTTGGGGGCTGGTGTTGGCGGAGGCAGTGTGGCAAAATAAATACCGACTGCTCCCCCGACCAGAACGAACAGCGCCACGACGACTAACAGTATTTTGCTCATGGGAATCTCTCAAACGAACTCATCTATTGCCCGACTCTCGGAGTGGTGGAAGCAGGTCACGGTGCGCCTCCTCCATCGGAGCGCTTGGCCCGAGCTTCGATCTGAGCGGGAGTCGTGGGGTAGATGACCACGGCTTCAGCGGCATAATTGGCAGCCAAGTGGTTGCGCCGATACGTCGCGACGGCGCTGGCTCGGGCCTGATCATCGAGCTTATAGATCTGATTTGCCTTGTTGTGCAGCATGGCTAAGACGAGGGCGAGCGACCGTTTGGTATAGAGATTGGTCTCTTCATTGAACGCCATGCGGGCTTCGGGAATCAGCGCTTTGATTGTCGGAAGTTTTGGCGTTAACTTGGGCGGCTGTTTGTAATCTGACAGGGGCGTCAGCCGGTCGTCGAGGAAGGTTGGCAGGAGTTGAAGCAGATTCGTCGCCGCATTGACGCGCGTAAACGGATCGGTGAGTTTCTCGCCTTCCGCTTCAATGTCCTTGGCGCTGGTCGGGCGGGCGGGCTGCGGAGTGTTTTCGGTTCTCGCGTTACGGCCAAAGAGATCGTAACAGTTATGAATATTGAAATTGGCGTCTACATCTTCTTCGTCGATCGCGAGAGCCTTCTGATAGGCATCGATGGCGCGTAACAAGAACTTTGCTTCGCCATTGGGGTTGTCGAATTCGCGTTGACTGCGGTCGAACAGCAATTTGCCGAGTGTGCCGAGCACAATGTAATCGCGCCGGAAATCGAAGCCGCGGTCGATGGGTTGGTTCGCTGGATCGAGGATTGTCTCCAAGAGTCCGATGGCGGCATCGAATTGCTCGTTTGTCGTGGCATTTAGCGAAGCGACCAGAGCTTTAAACCAGTTCACGGTCCACCAGGGTGCCTTAGCATTGGCTGCCGCGTTGAGCATTTGCCCGGCTTCGTCGTATCGTCCCGAGTCATCGATGAGCACGCGCGCCGAGTTGAGATAACCATGCGGCAATGCGTCCTGATCGCCGGTATCGATCAGGTGGCGGAAGGCTGCGAAGGCTTGCTTCATCTCGCCGCGTTTCAGACTCAATCCGGTGGGAGCGGCGCCGCCTTCGAGATAGCAGCCAATCCCGTAGTCGTTCCAGCGCTGCCAGGGTGGTTTGATCGGTGAAGTCTGCGCTGAGACGGTGGTCGACGACCCTACGACGGGCAAGGTGACGCGATCCGAGCACATATCGACGATCGGCAGGTTGGGCACTGGCCTGTCTTTATGGACGAGCTTCATGTACTCGTAATCGAACTTCCGGTAGCGAACTCGCGCGCTGAGTTGCACCGGGACCGTGACGTCGGCCGGCACGTCCAGGCGGTAATGAACGACGGCCGCAGCGCCTGGCGGAATCTGCTTGTCGTAAAGCGGCGTGAAGATGTCCTGCGGATTGCGGCGATTGATGCGATTTCCGTTGCGATCCAGCATCAGCACGTTGATGAAGTGTGACCAAGTATCGACGGGCCCGCTATCGTCGGGATTGGCCGTCGCTCCATTGCGAGCGATCACTCGATCGCCGGCCTTCGCTTCGAAATCGACCCATATCTCGTTCGAATCGACGGTGCCTTGGCTGAACGGATGACCGAGATTGACCGTCCGCACGACGACTTCGACCAGGTATGATTGTCCCGGCTTCAGTTTCGGCAATTCCGGGCGAAGGACCGTGAGCTTGCCATCGATCTCGGCGCCGTCTTTCAATCCAAACAGGTCGATGCGAACTTTCTTGTCTTTGCCGTCGGGATCGGTGCCGCGGAGGAAGTCCGCCTGTAGCTGTTCCGTTTCCTCCAGGCCAGACTTGATTTTCTCGTAGCGAGGGTCGCGCGCGAGCAGATCGAACAGACCGGTGTTCGCTCCCACGAAACGGTGATTGTGGACCTGCAATCCGCCGTTGCCGTCGATGTCCCGAGCCCCGAAATCATTGCTGGATTTCGGGGGCATGTGGCATTCGGCGCAATTCTTTTTGGCCGTCGGCGGGTAGTAGAACGAACGCACGCCGACGCCCGAAGCACCGCTGAGCAGGTAGGTGTCGTAATGGTTCTGACCGCGTAGAAACTCCTTGTAATGGTTGAGTTCCACCGGCAAACTGACCTTGTGGCAAGTCGCGCAGAATTCGGCCGTCTTATGGAACGGCTTCAAGAATGTCTTCTTGTGGAAGCTCGGCTCGGATTTGATGAGCTGGTTGTTGATCCATTGGAGCGCGTCGTTTTTGCTGAAGGCGAACGGATAATGGAGGGGTTCCTCGATCGTGAAGGAGGCGTTGCCCGTATTGTTGTTGATGTTGGTAATCGCGTGGCAGACGACGCATGACACTCCGGCGCTTGATACCGCGGAATCGGCCGCATGCTTTTTGCTCGCCAACACTTCCTCGACTTCCAAATACCGTTCGAGTCGTTTGGAATCCTTCGCCGCGTCGTATTTGGGGTCGGTCCGTGGATCTTCGAAAACGCCGCCGAAGAACGGCACCGGATCGTGGCAGCCGGCGCACCAGCGCGAGCCCTTGACATTACCGTCGCGCTCGCGCCCCATTTGCCGCGTCTCTTGAACGCTGAAGAGATAAGCCGGGTTGCTGAACGAGCTGAACTTGTGCGCCGAGTGCAGATGGTCCTTGTAAATGTCCGCATGACATTTCATGCAGTACTCGTCCATCATCATTGCTTCCGGCGGAATGAAGCTGCCGTCCTGGGTCCTGGCCGAGGATGGCTGGAAATAGACAAGACCCTCGACCGAGCCCTCCTTGTGCCATTGCCGCGGATCTTGGCCGTGCAGATACAACATCACGGCACAGAACAACCCGACGCCTGCGCCCCACGCATACCCCCATTTCCACTTGATGTCCGGCCCAGCCCGGCGGTGCATCACGTAAAAGACCACCGCGATCAGCGGCAAAATGATATGCGCCCACAGCACGACCGCATGCGCTTTCGTTCCCGTGCGGACTTGCGGCATGCCTTCCAATCGGATCAGTCCAACGCCGGTCAAACAGACGAGCACGCCCGTGAAGAACAACAGGATGCCGAGTTTGACCGCATGGTGATTCGGTCGAGTCCGTGCCGACCGCCAGTGAAAGATACCGAAGACAAGGAACGGGAGCAGCGCCAGGAGACCAACCCCGATGTGCAGGATCAACATCCAGTATTTGAACGGTGTCGTGTAGGTGCGCCCGGTCAACGCATCGAGCCAACGGATGCTCGACAGATATGCCCCAGACGCTCCCAGGACGGCGAACGCGGCGAATATCAGTGCAAGCAGGAACTTCAGGCGCGGGCCGACGGCCGGAATGTACGGTCGCCCCCAGGCGTCATTGAGCCCTTTTGCGGAGGCCATGGTGATATCCGTGAATTCGAGTAGGTGCCGGGTTCGCGGCGCCGCCGCGGTTGTAAGTTCTGCGACTAGGTTGGTGAACGAACGGGGTATCGCCGCCAAGCGTATTCGCACCCAAGCGCGGGCGCTGTCCCAATCGTCGCCAATCTCATTTCACCGGTCGAGCGGACTCATCGAGGTGGCCGGAAAACATCGAACGAAGTTTCGATCAAGGAATTGGTGTCAAATGATTCCACGCGGCTGACTCGTTCATCCGGCAAGGTGATGGAATACGCCGCCAAGCAAAACCAGTCGTTGCCCGCATGAGAAGTTATGGGAGCCGGCGACGGCGTGAGCGGCGCTTGATGCCGCGAGCAACGCGGACCATGGCACGGAGCAGGCGGCTGCGAGCGTTGATTCGTCGGCGCGGCTGCCTGCTGTGGGCCGTGGCTGCCGACCTGAACGTAGTCGCCGCATGCCGCCTTGAGGTCGGCGTTCAGGGCCGACGCCACGAGCAGCGCGAGAGCGAAACTCGCGAGTGGAGGCAATCGGTCGGAGACGAAGCGAGTCATGGTTGGCCAGTCGTTGCGCGAGTCAATTTCTATACGTCTCCAATGGCGAATTGTTCGCTAGGGCTTGGAGCTGTCGATGATCTTCCCGCCCGGCGAATTGGCCAAGGCGCCCGCCCGCGACGCACAGTAAATACGCAGGTCTCGGATAACGTCGCTGTATTGCGAATGGCCGATGCCGGCGCCGATGTTCTCGCGCGTGAATGTCAGCAGTTGAACATCGCGGGTAGTGCGCATCTGTGAACCAATTCGCTTGGCGATCACCAGCGTCGGGCAACTGTCATTGATCTTCGCAGCCCTGTTCAGGCCCCGAATGAGCGCGAAAACCGATTCCGGCGGCAACTTGCGGAAGTCCTCCATGGCCTGTTTGGCCTCGTCGCCTTTGATCTTTCCCGTGTCGGCCAGAATGAACCGGTCGATGATTTTCTCAAACTTGTCCTCTTCCTGCTTTGTTGTTTCCGGCAGGCTCGGGGCAAATGGACTGGGCTTTCGCGGCGTCGTCCCATCCGTACCGCGGACTGGATCCGGTTCGGCGCAAAGGAACAAGCTCAGGACGATTTGAAGCGCGACGGGGATCATGATACTCCTCCATCAATTGCCGATAGGCATCAGTTTACTCTACCAGAATCGGGCGCGCCAAGTACGCTATCGAACGAGTTCCAAGCCGCAGCGTTAGCGGCAAATCGACGCCCAGGACTCACGCCGACTCCATTTCCATTCGGATTGCCTCTTCGTTGCTCGGCAGGCCGCGCTCGGCGCGGACGCGATCGACTTCGCGGTAGACGCCCGCCAGGATCTCTTCGTTTCGCCGCAAATTTCGGAACTCGATGCGGTAGGCCCAGAAGTTCAGCACAATCGCTGCAATCGCCCCGTAAAGGTGAATCTGGTACGGCCAGCCCTGGAGTTGCCGGCCCCCGCCTGTCGCCGCGACTGCAATGACAATCAGCATCGCGAAGAGCGCCGGCGGAAAGGTCTTGCGTTTCAGATCGCGTGTGGTCTTATAAAGGGGCTCGTCAGGGAGATCGTATGCCAGCGTGACCTCGCGCACCCACCGGCCGGTGCCGAGGAAGTACGTGAAGATCAGGCAGTGGACGAGCAGGGTCGCGACGGCCGTGAATAGTCCACACAGGAAATGCACCGTGAACAGCAGGTCGTCGCCATGTTCGAGGCTCTGGTGTTGCATCGACATCAGGCCGAACGCAAAGCTTGCGATAAGTCCAATCGCGTTGGCCGATGCGAGCGCGGAAAAGATTCGGATCATGCGTGATTCGCGGGCTGAAGGTTTCGTATGAACGCGGCAAATGGCGCGGGTTAGGGATATTGTACCCGCTGTGACTCAGGACTGAGTGTTAAGAGGGGCAAACCGGACCGGAAAATGATACACTCATCCCCGGAGCCCGCGCTATAATTGCCAGCGGGTAAAGCACCAACGCCAAGGTGGGCTGCGGACGGACTGGGCCGGGATTTGGCCCGCTCTACGAGATCGATCATGGGTGCTGCCTGTCCCGCACCGGTTGCCGCTGGTTTGTCGGGTCTGGACCCGAAGTTCATCCAGATCCTGATCGCGACCGGCTTGCTGGCTGGAGCCCTGCTGGTCGGTGCTTTTGTTGTCGCGCTCTTTGACCGGTGGCGGAAGCGGCGCGCGAACGAGACGTTTTCCGCCCATGACCAACTGACCTCTTTCCGGCTATTGTATGAACGGGGCGAATTGAGCCGGGAGGAGTTTGAGCGAATCCGGGCCCAATTGTTGGCGCGGCTGAAGGCCTCGGAGACTGCCGAAGCCGCAGCAAAATCAGTCGAGACGGGTGCAAAGGCAACGCTGCCGGCCACAGACGGCACGGGGTCGCCTCACTCGGGAGACTCGCCTCCACCGCCGCAGGCGCCGCCTACCTGACGTGGGTAGCCAGACGCGGTTTGACGACGCGTGTCCTAATGGACGGTTCAAGCAGGGGATGAACGTTCCTTTGATGGAGGGGACATGGCTTCGAAAGACGCCGAAGGGCGACGGCCGACTGGCAGCACCGGACGCAACCTCAAAGCCTTCTGCTCCTTTTGCCGCAAGAGCCATCGCGACGTAGGGCCGCTTGTCGAAGGGCCAGGCGACGTCTACATTTGCGGCGACTGTATCGAGCTCTGTCAATCGATTATCGATCAGGAAAAGCGCCGGCGCGTCCGCGGCACGAACAACACTTCGCGAATCCCCGCCCCACGCGAAATCAAGGACCGGCTCGATCAATACGTCGTCGGTCAGCAGCGCACCAAGAAAATCCTCTCCGTCGCCGTCCATAATCATTACAAACGCCTCAATATGCACGACTTCGGCCGGGGCGAAGTCGAGGTCGATAAGAGCAACATCTTGCTGATCGGCCCCACCGGCAGCGGCAAGACCTTGCTGGCCCGAACACTGGCCAAGTTGCTCGACGTGCCGTTCGCGATCGGCGACGCGACCACGCTCACCGAGGCGGGCTACGTTGGCGAGGATGTCGAGAACTTGCTGCTCAAGCTCCTCCACGCGGCCGACTTCGACATCGAGGCAGCCCAGCGCGGCATCGTCTACGTCGATGAGGTGGACAAAATCGCCAAGACGCAGAACAACGTCAGCATCACTCGCGATGTTTCCGGCGAAGGCGTGCAGCAGGCCTTGCTGAAGATGCTCGAAGGCACGGTCAGTAACGTCCCGCCTCAAGGCGGCCGGAAGCATCCCGAGCAGCAGTACATCCAAGTCGATACGACGAATATCCTCTTCATCTGCGGCGGCACCTTCGTCGGCCTCGAAAACAACATCGCTCGCCGCGTCGGCAAGAATAGCTTCGGCTTCGGCGGCAAAACGGAAGTCGGGGAGAAGCAACTTGGCGAGCTACTCGCCCAAGTGACAAGCGACGACCTGATCGAGTTCGGCATGATCCCGGAATTCGTCGGCCGGTTGCCCGTGCTCGCGCCGCTCGAACCGCTGGACGAGGCCGCTCTAACGCGCATCCTGACCGAGCCGCGAAATTCGCTTGTCAAGCAGTATCAGCGCTTGTTCGAGATGGAGGGAGCGGAACTCGAATTCGATACCAAAGCATTGCACGAGATCGCTCGCCTGGCGAAGACGCGCGACACCGGGGCGAGAGGATTGCGAAGCATCGTCGAAGAGATCATGCTCGACATCATGTTCGACCTGCCCGAACTGGAAGCAAAAGGCCGCTACGTCGTTACCGAAGACGTGGTCAAGGGCGTCAAGCCGCTCTTTGAAAAGAAGCAGATGGATAAGAAAAGCGCTTAAGCAAATCAGAACGAACGCGGATAGCGAGCGGCCCCTCAGGCCGCTCGCGGCGTTATCAATCGCGTATAATTGGCTCGGTCGCCGTTCGTCGCGGCGCGAACCGCTGCGGCATTGACAATAACGAATCGACATCCGTCATGTTTGTAGATCGAGTGACGATCTTCGTGTCGGGCGGGGCAGGGGGGCGCGGGATGTGCAGCTTCCGGCGCGAGAAATACGTGCCTCGCGGCGGGCCCGATGGCGGAGACGGCGGCAATGGTGGTTCCGTGACCATTCGCGCTCTCGCTGGTGCGGATAGTCTGGCTGGTTTGACCCATCAGAAACACTGGCGAGCGGAGAATGGCGAGGCCGGTGGGTCAGCGAACTGTACCGGACGGCGCGGCGCCGATCTTGTTATTGATGTACCGCCTGGGACGATTGTCCGAGATCGCGATCGCGGCCACGTGCTGAAGGATCTTGTCAATCCCGGCGAACAGGTGACGATTGCGGAAGGCGGCCGGGGAGGTCGCGGCAATAAATCGTACGCCACAGCCACCAACCGCGCGCCGCGCGAGTTTCAACCCGGAACGCCCGGCGAGGAACGCTGGGTCGTCCTCGAACTCAAAGTCATTGCCGATGTCGGCCTCGTCGGCCAGCCCAACGCCGGCAAATCGACGCTGCTCAGCCGGCTGTCGCGGGCCACCCCCGAAATCTCCGACTATCCATTCACGACCAAGTATCCGAATCTTGGCATGGTGACGATCGGCGACGACAATGCGTTCGTCCTGGCGGATTTGCCTGGTCTGATCGAGGGCGCGCACGCCGGCGTCGGTTTGGGCCACGAATTCCTCCGGCATGTCGAGCGAACGCGCATCTTGATTCACCTCGTCGAGCCCTTTCCGCTCGACGGCGCCGATCCATTGCAGAACTATCGGACGATTCGGCGGGAACTCGAATTGTACAACCCGGCGCTTGCCAACAAGCCCGAGTTCATCGCCGTGAGCAAATCGGAATTGACGGGCAGCGGCGCTGTGTGCGATCGCTTGGCCAGTGAACTCGGCCGAGACATCTTGGCTATTTCGGCCGTGACGGGCCAAGGCTTGGCGACGCTGGTGACGTCGGTCGCACGTGCATTAAAGGAACAAGGCGAGCGGGACCAGTAATGGTCCCGGTCAAGTTTGAGTCTCTGAGGTCGCGCATGCTGGTTGCGGACATCGGGAATACTCGAATCAAATGGGGCCTATGCGGGGCGGCCGCCGTCGAACGGGCTGTGTCGTTGCCGGACGATTCGGATTCATGGCGCAGGCAACTTGACGGCTGGCACATCGACAAGCCGGAACGCTGGGTGTTGGCAGGAGTCGTCCCAGCCCGTCGAGACAAATTGGCCGATTGGTTGCGGCAACTCGGCCATCACGTCGAAGTCATCACTCATTTCTCGCAAGTGCCGCTGTCGATAATCGTCGATATGCCCGAGACCGTCGGGATAGACCGGTTGCTGAACGCGCTGGCCGCGAAATCCGAGCTGACAAGGGGTGTTCCGGCCGTCGTTGTCGATGTTGGCAGCGCGGTGACGGTCGATCTGGTGAATTCGGATGGGGCATTCGTCGGCGGATCGATTTTCCCAGGGTTGCGGCTGATGGCTGAAGCGCTACACGATTTCACAGCCCAGTTGCCCCTGGTCAAAGCGAGCGAGTATCCGACGAACGTGCCGGCGCGCTCGACCGTGACCGCGATTGCGGCGGGTATCCATTGGGCTGTCGTCGGCGGTGTGATGGCACTCGCGCGGGAATTGAATTTGTCCGCGCCGAGCCCGGACTCACTTGACGTGTTCATTACCGGCGGCGATGCGTCCGCCATTGCGCCGGACCTGATGGATCGTCAACTTTACCGCTATCACGTCGCGCCACTTTTGACTTTGGAAGGCATCCGGCTGACGGCTCTGGTGAAATGACTGTCGATCTTGCTACCCATGTCGCCTGTCTGACTCCCGCAGGAACCGGAGCGATTGCGGTCCTGGCGATACGCGGGCCGGATGCATGGCCCGTCTTGCGCGAACTCTTCCGACCGGCGTCGCATCAAGAATTGCCTGAGCAGCCACGCGAATCGGGCGCCATTTGGTTTGGGCGAATCGGGGACGGGCGGATTGCTGATGAAGTCGTGCTGACCGTCAAGCAGATCGCTCCCACGATTTGCCTCGAACTTCATACGCACGGCGGGCGGCAGGTTGCTGATTGGGTTATCGAACTGTTGCTTGAAAAAGGTCTGACACAATGTTCGTGGGAGCGATTTCTCCATCTCACAGACTCGATCGGGGATGCGGATGCTTGGCAGCAATTGGCGCGAGCGCCGACAGTCCGGACCGCGACGATCCTGCTCGATCAAGCTCAGGGCGCTTTGCGCTCAAAGCTGACCGCTGTAGTTGACTCATGTCGAGGAGGGCGGACCGCGGAGGCGACTGAGCGCGTCGATGAAATACTGCAGTACTCACGACTTGGAATGCACCTCATTTCTCCGTGGATCGTCGTGGTGGCAGGGCCACCGAATGTCGGCAAAAGCAGTTTGGTCAATGCGCTCGCCGGCTTTGAGCGAAGCATCATTGCTCCCGTGGCTGGAACGACGCGTGATGTCGTTTCAACGGTCACGGCAATCGATGGTTGGCCGGTGGAATTGCGCGACACGGCGGGATTGCGAGTCGAGGCAACCGGCTTGGAGGCAGCCGGAATTGAACGAGCACAGGCGGCAGTCGACGGCGCCGATTTAGTCCTTTGGTTGTCCGACGCCATTGGACCGACGGCGGTGGCGGCGGCCGCTCCAAATCGGAGAGTTGTTTCGGAATGCCTGACCGTCTTGAACAAATGTGATTTGGTCGGAACAACGCCTGCGATGAGTGCCGATATCCGGATCTCGGCCCGAACGGGAGCAGGGTTGTTCGAGCTTTGTGCTGCCATATCCCGCAAACTCGTCCCAAGCCCACCGGCCCGCAGGTCCGGAGTTCCTTATCTGTCTTCGCAAATTGCGGCTTTGCTCCACATCCGCTCAGCGTTGACGAGCAATGGTGCAACGACTGTTGGAGAAGCGCTCGCGGCGCTCGGAGCATGAGAATCGAACCGGACGATTGTTGCAGTCGGAACAATCAGTCCTTTGCCCGGAGATGCCACTTGCGGACACTTACGGCAGCTGGTCAAAGTCCGTCCAAGTTGCCGAAAACAAGATCGTACTGCGCTGCCGAAGTCGGAAGGAGCCGGCTTGTGAAGCAACGGATCGTTATCTTCGCCGTGCTCGCGCTTTGTGCGTTCACTTCTCCTGCGCAAGCCGGACTTCTCGCTCGTTGGTTCGGCGCTCCCGATCGGTTGGTCGCGATCAATTGCAAGCTCAAGGGCCGGGTGCTCGACTACACGTTTAATCACGGCACGGACAATCGAATCTACTCGCCCGCGCTGGACGAAAAGCGCGACATGTATGTTTACCTTCCGCCCGGCTATGACCCGCGGCTTGCCTATCCCCTGATGTTCCTTCTTCACGGTATCGGACTGGATGAATCCTCGTTTCTGGGCGGCGTCGATCTCATTGACGATGCGATGGCATGCGGAAATCTGACGCCCACGATTGTTGTCGCGCCTGACGGCAGCTTGCGCGGCAAACCCACGATGCTCAACGGCGGCAGCTTTTGGGTTAACTCGCGCGCGGGGCGGTTCGAGGATTACGTCATGCAAGACGTGTGGTGTTTCATGCACACCCACTTCGCCATTCGACCCGAGCGCGACGCCCACGTCATGACCGGCGCGTCGATGGGCGGCTTCGGCGCCTATAACCTCTCGATCAAATACCGCGATCGGATCGGGGTCGTGGCGGGCATTTTCCCGCCGCTCAACCTTCGCTATCTGGATTGCCGCGGCCGTTACTTCAGCGCGTTCGATCCGAACTGCTTGGGCTGGCGAACCAAGTACCAACCGTTTCGCCCCGTCGCTCGGTACGCGCACGGACTCATCACCATCCGAGAACGGCGGCTGATCGCGCCGCTGTATGGCAGGGACCGGCACGCGATGGACCGAATTGCCTTGGAGAATCCTGTCGAGATGCTCGATCTGTACAGCGTCAAGCCCGGCGAGTTGCAAATGTTCGTCGCCTATGTCGGCCGTGACGCGTTCAACATCGAACCGCAAGTCGACAGTTTCTTGTACATCGCGCGGAGCAAGGGCTTCACGGTCTCAACCGTCTTCGATCCCGAAGGTAGGCACAACATGGTATCCGGGCGAAAGCTGCTGCCGTCACTGCTGGCATGGCTGGCGCCGCGCCTGGAACCGTACCCTCCCGTCTTCCTCGATCATTGATTCGACAAACGTCAGAGCGTCGAGTACACTTACGGCAACCACCAGATGACTCCTCTGCGTGGCGCGAATTGCCGAGGCTCGCCATGCAACTTTGCAAGCTGAACGACGGACCGGGACGGTCGCGCGTGGGGTTGGTCCAAAGCGGGCAAGTGCAGCTGCTCCTCAACGATCCGGCGCGCAACCTTTTCACGTTGAGCGATCTGCTGTTCTGCCCCGACCCGATTGAAGTCGTCGAGCAACTCATCGATGACCGAATGACGTCGTTTCCCGTCAATCCGAGAGCGTTCTTGGCGCCGATCGACCGGCAGGACGTATGGGCTGCCGGCGTGACTTACCAGCGCAGCAAGGAAGCGCGCGAACAAGAATCTCAGACCGCGGCGTCGCACTACGATCGCATATATTCCGCCAAGCGTCCGGAACTCTTTTTCAAGGCGAACTCGGAGCGCGTTGTCGGGCCCGGCGGAATCGTGCGTGTCCGTCGCGATAGCGGCTGGACTGTCCCAGAGCCGGAGTTGGCCGTTTATGTCGCGCCGGACTTGCGCATCGTCGGTTTCGGCGTCGGCAACGACATGAGCGCTCGCGACATCGAAGGCGAGAATCCGCTTTATCTCCCGCAAGCCAAAGTTTATGACCAATCGTGTTCGCTCGGACCGGTCGTGACGCTGCCGGACGGTTTCCCGCCGCGCGATCAGATCGTCATCGACATGACGATCGAGCGCGGCCAAGCGATTGCGTTTCACGGTTCGACGCAATTGAGCAAAATGGTTCGCACCCTGGAAGGCCTCGTCGAATGGCTTGGCCGAGAAAACACGTTTCCTCACGGAGCCGTGCTGCTGACCGGGACCGGCGTCGTGCCGCCGGATGAATTCAGCCTTCAAAGCGGCGATCTGATTACCATCGAAATCACCGGCATTGGCAGGCTGGTGAACCGCGTCGCATGAATTCAGCTGTCTAATCGCCTTTGATTAACGCCCAACGTCTCACGTACCATTTCACGGGTTCTTTCCCTTCGCCTCGTTTTTGGTTCGATCCTGCGATTCGAGACGGCTCCGCCAGTCCGGGTTTTGTTCGAGAAACCGTTTGATGATGATTTCGCGGTCGTGCGCGTTTTGGAGAGACAGGTGGGGGCTGTCGGGCTCGGTCCGGTTAAGCTCGAGCGCGAATTGCCGGAGCAGATGTTCGGGGGGAACCGGCAGCGGGTTGGCGGCGCGCCGGCGAATCGCATCCCATATCTTGGGATCGCCGGGCAAACCGAGATCGGGGAGCGCGAGCTTGTTCTTTCGCGCCAACTCATGGAGCATCTGCGGGTATTCGGGCCATTTCCCATCGACGGACTTCAGCTTTTCCCGGTCGGCGAACGGCAGCGACTGAACGAAGCGCTCGACGTCGGGCGAAATCTCCTTGGCGGTCGCCGGTCCGAGCTGGGGCCTGAGCACGACCTTTCGCGCTCGCAGCAGTTCGGTTACTTCGATCGGGTAGTCCGGCCATTTTCCTTCCGGCAGCTTGTTGATGCGTTCGCGCGCGGGGCCGCGCGATAGATCGTCCAGGGCTTTCTTGTATTCCGCGGGCAACTCGGACCGATGCGCGAACTTCGGCTCGAGCGCGAGCACGGGATGACGTTCGGCGATTTCGGCGACGGAGCGCAGCCAGAGCATCGGGCGCCGCGTTTCTCCGTCGGGCATGCGGATCTGGGCTTTTTCCTGAGGCGAGAGCATCGGCAGCAGTCGCTTTTCGATGAATGTCTGCAATTCGCGCTTGAATGAATCCTGGCCGACGATCGCCATGATCGGCCGTTCGCGAGTCAACGTCTCCCAGCGTGCCGCCTCCGCCCATTCGTCGCGCTGCTCGCGCTCCTCGCGGTGCCAGCGCTCGAGCAGCGTCTTTCGCTCGGCTTCCGGAGCGGTCGCCAATTGCGTGCGCTGGGCGAGCGGAAGGCGCGCCAACCAGTCTCGCTCCTTCAATTCGCGTACGACGTTCAAACGCTCGCCGGTTGCCGCCGCTGCCGCGATTCGTTGTTGATCCTCGACGGGCAGGCGGGTCAGCCACGCAGCGTATTCGCTCATGGTGCGCAACAGCCGCGACTGCGTCGCCGAGTTCTCATCATGAAGCTGTCGGTCGAACCGCCGCAGTTTCTCCTGCTGCTCCGGCGCGAGCGCGCGAAAGCGATGGAAACTGCGAACCAATCGGTCATATTGCTGCGGATCGCGACGGCGCAAATCTTGGAGATATTGCAGATTGCTTTCCGGATCGCTGCCGGGGCCCGCCGGCGGCGCCAGCCCGGACGCGCCAAGCGCCAAACCGACAAATGCCAGCAAAGCCGCAATCAGAAATGCGCGCAACGCGATTGCGTTTGAAATAAAGGCGGAATTCGAATTCGAACCTCTCATCGCTCGTGATCCGCATCAAGTTCAGCGCTCGGTCTGATCAAATTGCCTCGTCAGGGCGCATCGCCAAACAAATCCGGCTGATCCAGGCCGACGACGAAGCCCAGCTCGTCGCCGTGTTGATACAGGTTCAAATGATCGATGACGCGAAGGTCGCGGGCCATTTGCTCTTCCATCTCCGACTGCGTCAACTCGGGCGGAGTTCTCTTGAAGAAAATGCCCGGCACCAAGTAGCCGACGCCGAAGACGGCAAGCGCCGCGCCGATGATCATGGCTCGCCGCAACCACGCATTTCGCGGCGATTCGATCGGCGTATTGGTCGGCGGTGCGACGGCCGCCCGGCGCTTCCCGGCCTCGGTCGGTCGGGAGACGGATAGCCGCTCCAGCGTGCGCGAAGCGAACGCGGGCGACGGTTCGGCCTGCGGCAGGAAATCGAGCAGTTCCCAGGCGCGCTTCAATTCATCCGCTTCGCGGCGCAGGGCTGGGTCCGCGCCGAGGCGGCGCTCCATGTCTTCGTGATCGTGCTCGCTCAACTCGCCGTCGAGGTAGGCGATCAACTCGTTTGGCTGCGGATCTTCTTCTTGATCGGGCATTTCACGGCCTTTCACTCTTCGTCCGGTGGTGGGGGCGGAGTGCCGTCCATGTAGACGTAGGGCTGGAGGGCCTCGCGGAGTTTTGCGCGGGCTCGACTGAGCAGCGACTTCACGGCCTTTGTCGACAAGCCCATCACTTCGGCGATCTCGGCGTAGTTCATCTCCTCGAATTTATTGAGCACGACCGCCATGCGCTGCCGCTCGTTCAGTTCTTCGAGCGCCTGGCGGATGATGGCCGTCAATTCGCGCTGCCGAAGGCCGCGGGCAGGCGTGAAGCCGGGGTCGATCGCCAGTTGTTCCTGCGGTCGGGGTCCGAGGGGGCCGGATTCCTGCGGCGGGAGCGGCACGGTCGGCTTGCGATGGCGGCGGCGCATCACGTTCAGGGCGAGATTGTTGGCGATGGTGAACAGCCAGGTGGAGAACTTCGCGGTCGGCCTGTATTTCTTGCGATTGCGGTAAACGCGCAGGAAGACCTCTTGCGCCAAATCCTCCGCCTCTTCCACATTGCCGAGCAAGTGGTTCATGATGCCGACGACCCGCTGCTGGTAGCGTTCGACCAGCTCGGCGAAGGCTTCGGCATCGTCCGCGCGCACCCGCAGCATCAGGCGGATGTCGGGATCGCGAAGCGCCATCTGGGCGCTGGTGTTGCCGATGCCGGACAAGGACACCTCGGCTGTGCGGCCAGCACACCGCCGCCTCATTCAACCCCTGACGCCGCGGCGGGTTTCGGCGGGCAAGGATTCCGAACTCGCAAGCGAATCGGACACGACCGTATCATTGGACGCTTGTCGAACTCTTGCGTTCCCGAAGGCGCTACGAATGCAAGAGTTCTTTCGCGGCTCGACGCCGAAGCTGGCCGCAGGCGGCGTCGATCTCCGAGCCCTTGCGCTTGCGGACCTTGACGCTGACGCCGGCGCGTTGGAGTTGCTGCACGAAAGCCGCCAGCGACTCGTCGTCGGGCCGACGGTACGGCAGGCCCTCGACTTCGTTGAAAGGAATCAGGTTGACGTGCGCCTTTTTGCCTTTCAGCAATTCACCGAGTTCGCGGCCATGCGTCCAATGATCGTTGACGCCGCCCAACAACACGTACTCGAAGGTCACCTGTCGGCCGGTCTTGGCGAAGAAGTAATCGGTCGTCTCGAGGATCGTCGCCAAGCCGATTTTCTCCCCGGGCGGTACGATTTGTTCGCGGATCCGGTCGTTGGGCGCGTGCAGCGAAACCGCGAGGTGATACTGCTTGCCCAAGTCGGCGAGCTCGCGGATCTTTGCCGGCAGGCCGACCGTCGAAATCGTGATGTGCCGCGCGCCGATTCCCAATCCATCCTTCCGGCCCGCTTCCGCGAGCGCGGCCAACAGGTTGTCGAGATTGGCCAGCGGCTCGCCCATGCCCATTACGACGATGTTGGTCAGGCGCTCGTTCGGCGGCAGCAAATTTCGCAGGCGCACGAGTTGTTCGATGATCTCGCCGCTGGTCAGATTGCGCTCGAGGCCGTTCAGCCCGCTCGCGCAAAACACGCAGCCCATCCCGCACCCGACCTGCGTGCTCACGCAAGCCGTCCGCCGCCTGTCGTCCTGAATCAACACGCATTCGATCTGACCGCCGTCGCTCAATTTGAGCAAGAGCTTGTGCGTCCCATCATGCGCCTTCTGATGTACGGCGATCCGCGTTCCCAGCGGAAGGAATGCCGCGGCAAGTCCCGTGCGCAACGCCGCCGGCAAGTCGGTCATTTGCTCGAACGACTCCGCCCGCGCCGCGAGCAGCCAGCGTCGCACTTGCCGCAAGCGCATCGGCGGCTCGCCTCGCTCGGCGAGCCAGGCGCGCAGCGATTCCGCCGGTTGATCGAGGATGGCAGGCAGTGCATGCGCGGCGGTGAGCAAAGGCAGTTCGGCAATGGACATAGTGGAATTGTAGACTTTTACGATGGGACATGCGGAGGCAATCATGCACCGTGTCGCCATTAACTGAGCCCCGCCGCGGCTTTGCTGCAAGCGGGACTCAGTTAAGGTTTGGCCGCAAGTTCGGCACTACTTGCAATAGGGCAGGCACTTATCGACCTGTTCGATCGCGTAATCGATGTAGCGAATCGCCAGATCGCGGTGGCCCTTGTAGTCGTGGGGCGCTTCCTTTAGTTCTCGTCGCGCCTCCTTCATCTCCACGACGCTGTGCCGCAGATGCACGAAGTTCTTGTATTCGTGGTAGGCTCCCTCTTGTGGTTTGAAGCCATGGTAAGGATCGCCGGCGGCTTCCAGCGCCTTTTCCGTTTGCCGGATGGCGGCGTCGAGGCCCTCGAGCGCCTTTTCGCGGTGGCCGCCGAACTCGTGTCCGGCTTCCTTTAGTTGCTTGTGCGCTTCCTTCATCTCGTAGAGTGCGTGATGCAGGTGCGGATACTTCGGTTCCGCCGAAGCCCGACCGGGCAGCAGCATGCTGACGGCGGCGATGGCGGGAACTAGCAGCAGCGTTCGGGACATGCACTTCCTCCAGTGAGTTGGAAAGGTGAACCGGTAAGTTGACGCGATAATTCAAAGAATTTGCGCGGAACTCTCGATGCGCCCGGACAATAGTTTAGGAGTCGTCAGGGCATTCGGGCAGCGATGACGCGCGGGTGCCGCTGGTCGTCGCGGATCGTCGCGTTCGCGCTGAGGCCGGCGGCTGCGACGCGCTGCCGCACCCCTTCCTCCTGCGCGTGTCCGATTTCGAGCAATAGCTTGCCGCCGGGCGCCAAGTGCTGCTTCGACCCGGGAATCAGTCGATCATAGATCGAATAGCCGTCGGCCCCGCCATCCAAGGCCAGACGCGGCTCGAAATTCCGCACGTGCGGCGCTAGCTCCTCGTATTCCGGATGCGAAACATAGGGCGGATTAGAAACGATCAGGTCGAACATCTCGCCGTTTAGCGGCGCCAGCAGATCGCCCTGAAGAAACCGGATTTTCTCGGCGACCCCATGCCGCTCGGCATTGCGCCTTGCCACTTCGAGCGCTTCACCGCTGATGTCGCTGGCGGTGACTTCTGCGGTCGAGTGGCAATGAGCGATGGAAATGGCGATGCACCCCGACCCGGTCCCGATATCAAGAACGCGGGGCGCATTGAGCGGCTTCAAATGATTCAGCGCTTCCGTGACGAGCAGCTCGGTCTCCGTGCGTGGGATCAAAACGGCCGGCGTCACCTCGAAGTTAAGCAGGAAGAAATCGCGGTAGCCCAAGAGGTATTGGACCGGACATCCCTCTAATCGCCGTTTGATCAAATCGCGAAAGCGACCCCGCTGTTCCTCGCTGACTACCTCGTCCCAGCGCGTGTATACTTCCGTCTTGCGGCACTCTAACGCATGGGCGAGCAGCAGGTGGGCTTCCAAGCGCGGTGATTCGATGCCTTTTTCGCGAAAGTGCTTTTCAGTCCACTCCATCAGCGCGCGAATCGTCCATGCGGTAGGGGAGCGGGGGGCCGAGGGACTCGACATGCAGACGTCCTTGACTTTGGCGGCGATCAGTCGATATGTCCATTGTATTATGGCACGAGCCGACGCGAATCGCCGCCACGCTGGACAAGGCTGTTGACGCGACGAAATTCGCATGAAATCGCCTCAGCCGCTCGAATGGACTGCATCAGGAACGCAGCAACTCGGCCATTTCGTTGAAGACCGCGGGCCAATCGCCGAGCGTCGGCTGGCGGAACAGGCGTGCGGATGGATACCAGGGAGAATCGGTTCGATCGAGCAGCCAGCGCCATTCGGGCGCGACGGAAAGTGCAATCCAGACCGGCCTGCCGAGCGCGCCGGCCAAGTGAGCGATCGCCGTGTCGGAGGTGACGACGAGGTCGAGCAAGGACATGACGGCCGCCGTGTCGAGAAAGGGCTTGTCTGCATCAAAGGCTTCGCCCATTTCCGTGACGTGATGGCGCTTATGGAAGGAATCGAGTTGCCCGACACCAGGGCCTTTTTGCAGCGAAATGAGTTGAACGCTTGAGACCTTCGCGAGCGGAGCGAATTCGGCCAACGGGATCGAGCGAAACACGTCCTCCGAGAAGTCAGGATTGCCTTGCCAGGAGATGCCGACGAGTCGCTTGCCGCGCGGCAGCCGCGCGCGCCAGCGCTCGACTCGTCCGGGACTTGCAGTGATGTAGGGTACGCGGGCTGGGATTGTGCCGACATCGGTGTGAAGCAAGCCGGGCAAGCTCAGCAGGGGAACTTGCCAATCGCAGTCGCCGGCCGGCGCGCCGCGATCGATGAGGCGATCGACTCCGCCGAACGATTCGAGCAACGGATGCAATGAAGCCGGGCACTCGAGGACGACTCGACCGCCGCGCTCTTTGACTAGCGGCGCATAGCGAACAAATTGCAGCGTATCGCCCAGTCCTTGCTCGTGACGCAGCAGGATCGACCGACCTTCAAGCGGCGCGCCGTCCCAAAGCGGCAGGTTGCGGGGAGCGAGTCTATAGCGGGGCAATTGCCAGCGCCATTCGTATTCGGAGAAGCCAAGCGCGAAATCGCCTTTCAAGAGCCAGGCTTGGGCGCGATTGGTATGGGCTGAGGCGAAGGTGGACTGAAGGCGAAGGCTTTCGCTGAAGTTTCGGATCGCCTCGTCAATCTGCCCGAGAATCTGCATCGCAAGACCGAGATTGTTCCATGCTTCCGCATACGACGGTTGCAGCTTCAATGCTTCGCGGTAACTGGTGATGGCATCTTGGGCCCGGCGGAGCCGCATCAAGGTCAGGCCGCGATTGTTCCACGCTCGGGCGAATTTCGCTTCGATCTGAATGGCGGCATCGTACGCCGCGAGCGCATCGTCGAAGCGCTTGGCGGCGTGCAAAGCATTGCCGCGATTGTAATATGCCTCGGGGTATTGCGGCCTGATTCGAATCGCGGCGTCATACCATTGAATCGCTTCATCCAGCCGGCCAAGCTCCGCGCACGCCACACCGAGATTCGCCATCGTCTCCGGATGCTCCGGCCGCCGTTGCAACGCGTCCGAATAGAACGCCATCGCATCGGCGAACTGTCCGCCGGCCAACAGCGAATTCCCGCGCTGAAACAGCGATTCGGCGTCAATTGAACTCGGTGCAGTCATGGTTTTCGCTCACCGGTGCCGACTTCGTGTCCGGAAATGTCCGTATTTGTCCGCGCCCGGGGCGAATTTCATCGCCCTCCATCTGTGACCTGGCCGGTCATGACCGGATTTGACCGGATTTTGGAGAGAGGCCGCCTATGAATTTTTTTCTTGGCTTCGCCCATGTCGGCTGCCGCTCGGAATTTTTATTTTTTTCTCGGCCGAGCCG
>Ga0207109_1060_pt1 | contig 26075 bp, 28 predicted proteins | sample Alteio_BWMinHeat_73_FD_153584 | JGI IMG/M metagenome (GOLD analysis project Ga0207109, IMG submission 153584) | Enriched cells from forest soil in Barre Woods Harvard Forest LTER site, Petersham, Massachusetts, United States -... | ecosystem: Environmental > Terrestrial > Soil > Temperate forest >... | reverse complement strand
ATGCCACAATGACGACGGCCGCCAGCGTCAGCGCGACTAGACTCCAAGGTTCAACCGAGGGTATCCATTCGGGCCAAGCAGAGTGCAGCGGCCGAACCCAGTTTGCGATAACGATTGCTAGAACGCCGAGATGACATATCCACGCCGCGGGCCTTCGCTCGGCGGGAACGAGTCCGAGTAGCTCGATGCCGCCCGCGAACCCGAGCAGGAGGGCTACGCCGAGCAGGAACGGATACCAGGGTTCGAAATAATTGTCGAGAAAGAGGACGCCGAGGATCAGCGCGGCCAGAATGGTGCCAACAAGGACGCGAGTCCCGAGCATATCACTTCAGCCCGCCGAAGCGCCGGACGCGGCCGGCATAGTCGCGCAGCGCCTGGCAGAACAGGGAGACGTCGAAATCCGGCCAACACTTCGGCGTGACCCATAGTTCGGCGTAGGAAATTTGCCACAAGAGATAGTTGCTCACGCGCATCTCACCGGCCGTCCGAATGAGCAGATCCGGGTCGGGCATTCCTGCGGTATAGAGCGCATCGCTGACGGCCGCTTCGTCAATCTGATCGGGCTCGATCTCGCCACGTCGGACGCGCGCGGCCAGATTCCGCACCGCATCGACGATTTCCGTCCGGCCGCCGTAGTTGATCGCCAGGCACAGCGTCATGCCGGTGTTGTTCCGGCTGACGCGGATGCTCTCGTCGATCTCGGCCAGCACGTAGTCGGGCAGCTCGGCGCGCCGCCCGATGGTCGTGAAACGGATGTTCTGCTCCATGATCTCGTCACGCTCCGCGATGAGATACTGGTGGAGAAGCGACATGAGGAAATCGAGTTCGGTCTGCGGGCGCTTCCAGTTCTCGACGCTGAGGCAATAGAGCGTCAATTGCTTCAGGCCGAGGCGGCATCCTTCTTCGATCGTGCTGCGCACACTTTGAACGCCGCGCGCATGGCCTTCGGCGCGCGGCAAGCCGCGCTCCTGAGCCCAGCGGCCGTTGCCGTCCATAATGATGGCGACGTGCCGCGGCAGCCGGTCCGCATCGAGTCCGGACTCCGCAAGGTGCTGAACGGTGTCAGGCGAAAGAGTCGGCAAGGACGCCCCGCAACGCTTGTTCATCCACACTAACCCGAAGCGTCAGCGAGGCGCGAAACAAAAGACCTCGCTGACGCTTCGGGCTGGTGTGGCAAAGGGATCACACCATGATCGTCTGGTCGCGATCGGGGCCGACGGACACAACCGATATCGGCAACCCGAGCAGTTCTCCAATGCGATCGAGATATCGACGCGCTGCGGTCGGCAAATCGCTCAATTTGCGAGCGCGGCTCACATCCGTGCTCCAGCCGGCGTGCGTCTCGTAAATCGGCTTCACCTGTTCGACCGCGTATGAATCCGCCGGGAATTCAATGCAGCGCTTGCCGTTAATCTCGTAAGCCGTGCAAATCGATAACTCGTTGACGCAACTCAACACGTCGAGCAACATCACGGCAATCTCATCGGCGCTCGCCAGACTTGCAGTATACCGCGTCGCCACAACGTCCAGCCAGCCCACGCGGCGCGGCCGCCCCGTTACCGTCCCGTACTCGCGACCGGTCTTACGAATCCGCTCGCCGAGCCCGTCCGGCCCGTCGTTCAATTCCGTCGGGAATGGACCGCGTCCGACGCGGCTCGAATAGGCTTTGACAACGCCGAGTATCCGGTTGATCCGACGCGCCGGCACGCCGGTACCGGGCCAGATGCCGGCCGGCGAACTATTCGAACTAGTCACGAACGGATAAGTGCCGTGATCGACGTCGAGCAGGCTTCCTTGCGCCGCCTCGAATAGGAGCCGCTTGCCTTCACGAAGGGCGCGATGCAGTACGTGAACGCTGTCGGCGATAAAGGGCTGAATACGCTCGCCGAATTTCAGATATTCATCCGCAATGCGATCGGCGTCCAGCGGCTTCGTTTCTTTGCCGTTGGCCAGCGCCTGCAACATGCGATTCTTCCGCGGCACGACGTAGTGCAGGCGCTCGCGAAGATGGTCCGGCCGCAATAGTTCACCGACGCGAACGCCGCACGCCCGGCCGACCTTGTCCTGGTAACACGGACCGATGCCGCGTCCGGTCGTGCCGATCGCGCCTTCGTCACTCGACTCGCTTAACCGTTCTTCCTCGAGATGGTAAGGGAAGATGACGTGAGCGTGATCGCTCAAGAGCAAATTTGCGCCGACGTCGATCCCGGCCGCGCGAATCTGATCGATCTCTTCGAGAAACCGCGGCGGGTAGACGACGACGCCATTGGCAATGACCGACTTCAGGTGCGGCTTGAGCACGCCTGCCGGCAGCAGCGAGAGCTTGAACTTGCGGTCGCCCCAAACGATCGTGTGGCCCGCGTTTGCCCCACCATTGAAGCGAACGACGAAGTCGTGCTGATCCGAAAGTAGATCGACGAGTTTGCCTTTGGCCTCGTCGCCCCATTGGAGTCCAACCACGCAGGTGCAATTGGCCCGATCGGCGGAACCGCCGGCGCTCAAAGACATGGCATCTCGCCAGAAATAGCAGGGACTGAAACCGTAATAAGGCTAGAAGGATGCTCGAACGGTGTCAAGGACGCATCCGTGGGTCAGGATTCCGATCCTGACGCTCGACAAGGGCCTAAGAACGGCGGGATCGGTATCTCGACCCTCGGAGAATCAGGACAAAACTGGTGCCCGGCCTTGTTGAAGATCGGGACTCGGCTAGGCTAGACTGCAATCTCATTCCTGCCGTCCCACCTAGACCGCCGCTCTTCGTAGGAGAACCTATCCATGCGTCCCATTGACCGCCGCGACTTCGTCCGCATTTCGTCAACCGCGAGCGGTTTGCTTGCATTGGCCGCAGTCGAGTGCTCGGCCTTTGCGGGTGAAAAAGGAACGGCGAAAGAAGAAGCGGCGCGGACGGGAGATGTGAATTCGCAGCTCCGAGTCGCGTGCATTGGCGTGAACGGACGCGGTAAAGACCACGTCGGCGGATTCGCAGGCAACAAGAAGCTGAATACAGTCGTCACCACGATCTGCGATGCCGACATGGCCGTCGTCGGTCCCGCGGTGAAGGCGGTTGAGAGCAGGCAGAAGGGCTTCGTCAACGTCACGCAAGATCTTCGGCGCGTGCTCGATGACAAGTCGATCGACATCGTCACCATCGCCACGCCGAATCACTGGCATTCGCTGGCGGCGATCTGGGCGATGCAGGCCGGCAAGCACGTCTATGTCGAGAAGCCGGTAAGCCATAACGTCCGCGAGGGACGAATGGTCGTTGAGTTTGCGCGAAAGCTCGGCATGATCTGCCAGGCCGGCACGCAAAGCCGCAGCCAACCCGGCATGCGCCAGGCCATCGACTACGTTCACTCTGGAAAGATTGGAAAGGTCGATGTCGCCGTCGGCCTGTGTTACAAGCGTCGAAAGAGCATTGGCAAAGTGAATTCGGCGACGCGTCCTCCGGATTCCTGCGATTACAACCTATGGTGCGGCCCAGCGCCGAAGAAGCCGCTCATGCGCGAGAAGCTGCATTACGATTGGCATTGGGTGTGGGACACGGGCTGTGGCGATATCGGCAACCAAGGCATCCACGAGATGGACAAGGCACGCTGGGGTTTGGGCAAATCAGAATTGCCGAATTCCGTCATGAGCATCGGTGGTCGATTTGGCTACGTCGACGACGGCGAGACGGCGAACACGCAAGTCAGCGTGTTCGATTACGGCGACTGCGAATTGATTTTCGAAGTGCGCGGCCTGCCGACCGAGAAGCTGAAAGACGTCGGCGTCGGCAATATTTTCTACGGCAGCGAGGGCTACGTCGTCTGCCCCAATAACTCTACTGGCATCGCCTTCGACAAGGACGGCAAGAAGCTCGAAGAGTTCAAAGGCGACGGAAACCATTACGCCAATTTCGTCGAGGCCGTCCGCGCCCGCAAGCCGGAACTGCTCAACGCCGACATCCTTGAAGGCCATCTCTCCAGCGCTCTGTGTCATCTCGGCAACATCAGCTATCGCCTGGGAACCGAAACCTCATTCACATCCGCGGAGGACGTGTTCGGCAACGACAAATCCGCACGTGATTCGACGAAGCGAATGGTCGAACATTTGAGCAACAACAAGATCGAACTCGACTCCACGAAATTCCGCGTAGGTCGAAAGCTCAAGATCGACCCGAAGACCGAGTCGTTCCTCGAGGACAAGGACGCCATCGCGATGTTGACGCGCGAATATCGCAAGGGCTTCGTCGTGCCGGACAAGGCGTGACTGTTTCGATTTTGGCTTGGCGGAAAACATGCCTCGACTCGCTTGGAGCGCGACAGCACTGATGCTAGCGACCGTCGCGTGCGCTCAGACACCGGAATCCATCGTTCCAAAGCCGACGCCAAACAAAGCGGGCGAGCCGCTGCTGAATCAATGGTCCAAGGTTAAGGCTGCGAGCTTTCTCGACGGCGTTGCGGTGAACTGGACCCGCGAACGAAGCTGCGGGACCTGCCACACGAATTACCCCTATTTGATCGCCCGACCGCTGCTGGGATCGCAAAACGACAACTGGAAAGAAGTGCGATCGTTCTTCGAGGATCGCGCAGCCCACTGGGACACCAAAAAGCCGCGCTGGGATGCGGAAGTTGTCGCAACCGCGGCTTGCCTTGCGATCAGCGACGCGAACACGACCGGCCGATTGAATCCAATCACGCGCAAAGCGCTCGACCGAATCTGGAGCATGCAAAAGAAGGACGGCGGCTTCGACTGGCTCAAGTGCGGCTGGCCGCCATTCGAACACGACGACTATTTCGGCGCTCTGTACGCGGCGGTCGGTGTGGGGACGGCGCCCGATGATTACAAATCCAGCCCATCGGCAAAGGAAGGCATCGAGCGGCTTCGCAGCTATTTGAAGAACACAAAGACCCCGGATCTGCACCACCGCATCTGGCTGCTTTGGGCCTCGGTCCATTTGCCCGGATTGTTGGATAGCAGCGAGCGAGATGCGATCATTAAAGAAATCAGTGTTAAACAGCACGTGGACGGCGGCTGGTGTTTGCCGTCGCTCGGCGAATGGAAGCGCCGGGATGGATCTCCCAATGATCCAAAAGCTGACAGCGACGGTTATGCAACTGGTCTTGCCGTTTTCGTGCTGAGGCAGGCGGGGCTTTCCGTCGGCGCCGACCAAATACACAGCGGCGTTCGCTGGCTCAAGACGCATCAAACAGAAAGCGGACGCTGGTTCACGCGCTCGCTCAACAACGACAAGGCAAACTACATCACCAACGCCGGAACCGCGTTCGCCGTCCTGGCGCTGAATGTCTGCGAAGAATCAAAAATCAACGGTAAGTGACGTCAGATCAAATCCAGCCGCCGCTTGGCGTTCCTCGCGCGATTGCACTCGGCGCACACGCCGCGGACGACGAGCGTGTGGCCGCTCGCAAGGAATTGATTCTGTTCCGTGACTTGCTGAAGCGCTGCCTGAATCGACTCGCTCTGAAACTCGATCATCTTGCCGCAGCGCTCGCAGACCATGTGTTCGTGCTGCGGGTAGCCGTAGTCGTGCTCGTAGACGGTCCGCGTGCCGACTTCAATGCGCCGCAATAAACCCGCGTCGACCAGCTTCGATAGCGTGCGATAGATCGTCGCCCTGCTGATGTTCAGGCCCGCGCCATGAACATCGAGAATAAGCTGGTCCGCGTCGAAATGTTCGTGCTGAGCAAAAATGTGTTGGACCAATACGCGCTGCTGGTCCGTGAAGCGCTGCGGCTTGGGCCGGCTGCTCAGGTATTCGCGGAATTTGTTTTCCGGCGATTGAGACACCGGGACGGCCGGCAAGGACATCGCAACTCCAACGGCAGTCGAACGCGGGCGAACAAAAAAGGAAGGGACGAACAGACGTCCGCCCCTTCCCCAACGATCCTTCCGTATCCCCCGACTTGGGAGAAGGCCCGGATTCAGAAATATTCCTGCCGTATTGTACAGTCCCTCGCTGGCTTGCCAACTGAGCGGGCGGTAACCCCGAATTCCACCCGGGGCAATCGCTTCCTTACGCCAAGTCCAATCGCTCCAGCATCCGTGAGAGGGCGAGGTCCATTTTTTCAGGCGTATCGTACACTCCCGCTGCGATCTCCCGGCGGACTCGGGCCACCAGCTCGAAGCGGATGGTCGAATCTCTTGCCTCAGGCGGCGCACCAGACTGGCACAGCCCCTTGCGGACCACCGGGCGGCTGGGTCGCAGCAGCCGGGCGGGAAGATGCGGGCCTTGCAGACACGCGCTCGAACTATACTGAAACATCACTCGATCTCCCCCAACAATGACGGCCGTGTTCGTCGAACCGGGGAAGTCACCGCCGGGTTCAAAGTAAATGGGTCTGAGGGATAGATCCCCCCAGCAGCCGCGGGACAGGACGTGCGGCCACTTCCTTGACGGGTCCATTATACTCACGCGACGCCTCAGCCCAACGGCTGAAATTTCCCGCACGCGTGATAATTCGTGTATCGACGGACCTCGCCTGATCGTTGAGGCAATTTGGGCCCCGCCCGTCCCGGAAGGACGCGCCGAAGGGTCAACCTGCGTAATACACGCGACATTCCCGTCACAACGGACTCGCGGGGAAAAAGTCGCTCTTTGAGCCTCTGGGCGCTAAAGTCCGGCGCAACCTTGGTCCCAAACCGCGCGCCCCGCCCATTTCTGTACGAACTCAAGCCGGATGCCGCGATTGGCCCGAACGGAAGTGCTTGACCAGCTTCAAGATATTGCCATGCGGCTGCCGCGGTTCGCTCGCCAATTCATCGACTAAGCGGCGTATCAAATAGACGCCGCGACCGCCAAATCGCATCTCTCCCGGATCAAAATACGGGACATTGTCCACGTCAAATGGTTCGCCGTCGTCCAGCAGGTGCAATTCGAGACCGTCCTGCCGCGGGAGAATGTGAATCTCCAGGACTGCTCCGCCGCGTTGGCAATGGGCGTGTCGAATAATGTTCTGCAGCGCTTCGTGCATTGCCAGTTGTAACGATTCGATCGCGCATGCGTCACAGGTGAAGAACTGGCCGATCGTCTCGACGAAGTGGCGCGCCAAAGGCAGCATTTTCAGATCGCTCGGCAATACGAGACGAAATGGAACCTGCTGCGGCGACATCGGTGAGACCTTCAGGGCGAGAGCAAGGCAAAGGGACGGCTTGGCTTGGCAAGCCGAATCATAGGAATTCGTGCTGCGGCGTACAAGAGCTCTGTCGCCGCAACTCATTGACTCGCAAGTGGGCCAGTCGCGCCGGTTCGGGCAGGCGGTAGCCCTTGTTCGTTCCAAGCACGACGCGGATGGCACTCGCCAAGTCGATCCCGTTCCCGACCGAGACGAACACCGGCTTGACATTCTTCTTCGTCCGCACAACATAACCAACCTGTTCTCCTCCATGCATCAGTCGTGACGTGGCCCCGACTCGCTGAGCGGGCTCCTTGAATGTCCCGCACAGCCGCGTCTTCGCGCATCCGATCGTCGGTACGTTCAGCCACAGCCCCAAGTGAGTCGCGATCCCAATCCGGCGCGGATGCGCCATTCCGTGTCCATCGATCAGGACGACATCAGGCACCGTTCGAAGCCGAGCAAATGCATCGAGCAGCGCCGGCGCTTCGCGAAATGACAGCAGGCCCGGAACGTAGGGAAAGGTGCCGCGCCGAACGGCATCCGCCGCTTCGATGATCTCGCCACTCGAAGCGTCGTAGATAATCGCCGTCGCATAGAAAATCGGATCGAACCGGTTGTACGAGATGTCCGCCGATGCGACGAGGTTCCACTTCGGCAGAGGAGTCCGCGCTTCGACGCGGCCGGCCATGTCTCGCTGCAATTGCACCGCTTCGGTCGGTGTCACATCCCAGGCGTGCAGGCGATGAATCTGCATGATGGGAAGCGCTCTCGCCCTCAATTCCACAAACACAAAGTCTTGGCGAACAGCCACGGCCACGGTCTTCGCGCTCGCGGTTATATCTCATAGCCCAGGGTTGCGAGGCTTTGCGAGCTACCCTGGGTAAATGAAATCGAACACAGCTTCTGCGACTCAGGCGAAGCCTGAGTCGCAGACGTTGATTCGCTGCCTTGAACCCAGGGTAGCTCGCAAAGCCTCGCAACCCTGGGCTATGAGATATAACCGCTTCGCGGTAAAGAAGCACAGAACATTAAGGCCAGAGGTCGGATCGAACGATTCCATTAAGTGGATTCCGAAGGCCGCATTTGTTGTGGCCCTACCAGGCCTAACGCTCTTCACGGGATGTTATCTCACGGAGCGAAGGACAATTTTTCAAATCGCCTCAATCCGAGCCGGGCATGGCGGCGCGGGCTGGGGCCGGTTTTCGCTTGGCGAGAGGCGGCGCTTTCAGCGCTTTGCGGATGGCATCCGCGGCCTGCTCGACTTGCGCGGCCGAGACATCAATGTGCGTACACGCCCGGCAAACTTGCGGTCCCGTGCTGCTCACGAGGACGCCGTGTTGTTGCAATAACTGCTGCACGTCGCGCGCCGTGCCAAGCTCTGGATCGACGTCGAACCAAACCAGGTTCGTTTCAACATTGGGCGGATCAAGCTGCACACCGTGCGAATCGGCGATGGCCGCGGCGACCATCTTCGCGTTGCGGTGATCCTCCGCGAGGCGATCGACGTGATTCTCGAGCGCGAACAGCGCGCCGGCGGCGATGATTCCCGCTTGCCGCATGCCGCCGCCGAATAGCTTGCGAATCTTGTGCGCGCGAGCGATCAATTCCTTACTCCCGACCAGACACGAGCCGACCGGCGCGCCCAGCCCCTTGCTAAAACACACCGAAATTGAATCGAAATGCTTCGCCCACTCCTTGCCCGACACGCCTGCCGCAACGATCGCATTCCAGATACGAGCGCCGTCCAAGTGCATGAGCAAGTTATTCGAGCGCGCCCAATTGGCGATGGCGGCGATCTTATCGAGTGGATAGACCCGGCCGCCGCCGCGATTGTGCGTGTTTTCGAGACAGACGAGACGACTGCGGGTGTAATGTTCGTTCGCCGGTCGAAGTTTGTCGCGAAGTTGGGAGACTTCGAGGATGCCGTAATCGCCGTCGATGGGTCGACAGGTGACGCCGGACAGGGCTGCGGGTCCGCCGGCTTCCCAGACATACACGTGGGCGGTTGTTTCGCAGAGGAGTTCGTCGCCGGGCTGGGTTTGCGCGCGGACGGCGATTTGATTCGACATCGTCCCGGAGGGCACGAAGAGCGACGCCTCTTTGCCGAAGTAGGCGGCGGTCTTGTCCTGCAATTCGTGGATGGTCGGATCTTCGTCGAAGACATCATCGCCGACTTCTGCCTTGGCCATGTAGGCGCGCATGGCGGGCGTGGGGCGCGTGACGGTATCGCTGCGAAGGTCGATCAGTGCGGCTGTCATGGTGCGGACTCTGGGTGGTGAGCGTCGAGACTACTTCGGCTTATCCGATTTCGCGTTCGACATGTACCATCTGCCCTCGATTTGCAGGAGGGTCAGGACGGCGCTGGCGTCGTCTTTAAGCGTCACTTTGGCGGTCGTGCCCGCCTCTTCGACGGTTCCTTCCTTGAGCAAGCGGTCGAGGCGCAGCGCCTTCTTGGGTTCGGACGTGCGTTCGGAAGTAACGACATAAACGAAGTCGGCCAACGTCTCTTTGACGCGCGCCGCCCGGTCGGCGGCCGACAGCGTGCGGTCGTCTTCGGGGTATTTGCCGAACTTGCCGTGATAGAGCTTGCCGAACGTCGGGTCGGTGTAGCCCGGGTCGACCAGGTGCGCGAGCAAGTAATCGACCCGGCCGCGCTCGAACGCCTTGGCGATGGAGGCGAGCGCCTGCTTGGGCGAGTCTTGCGGATAGAACTCGGTTTCGGCCGGCACGCCGAAGTGCTGCGGCGGTTCGGGCTTCTTCGTTTGAGCCAAGGCCGGCGCCGCCATAACCAGCATGATCGCTGGAAGAATCCACTTCTTCATTGCATCGCCTCCGTGTGGAATGAGCCCATCCATTGTTCTATCGTTACCACGCTTTCCCGCAGCGGGCAACGCCGATCCGAGGACCGGCACGATTTCAAAGCACGCCGTATACCAACGGACTTTGTCCGCTGCGGCTACACCGCGGTTGATGTGGCGCGTTTTGGCGCGTTTTAGCCGGGGGTGGGGGGGGAGGCCGCGTTTTATTGTCCCGCATAGGCATCAAGTTTAGGTGCAGCACGCCGCATTGCTCTTCTCCTCGCCCCCGGCTTTGCGGGGGAGAGGATACAGGTGAGGGGGATTTGGAGAGACTCGGCGCCTCGAATCCCCTCACCCCAGCCCTCTCCCCGCAAAGCCGGGGCGAGGTAGAAGAGTTAGTGCTGACGCCTCACCAAAGACTTTCGATCCTTAAGTTGGTGCGTATGGGCCGCGTTTTGTTCTCCCCACAGACCACCGGCGCATATCGCTTCCGTCACCGGAGCAGAAAATCGCCCGTCGGACAAAAGACGGCGGGTTCTGGCGGCTTTTGAAGTAACTTTTCTTTCCCGTGGGACCTCCTTTTGCAATTGAGCGCAATTCGACGAGTTCAAGACATATTGGCTCAAATAGTGTACATGCGTAGCCCATGAAAAGGCAAGCCCAACGGGCATTTTTTCTTCGTCACGTAATCAGTTCGCTTGCCTCAATGGGGACGGCGAGAAGGCGCGGCCGAGGAACCAAATGATGACTTCGATTGTCGTTGTGTATATGGCAATCGTCTCGTCTCAGATAATCGAGTATGTTCAGCTTTATCGAGAAGGGCGGCGCGACGACGCATTCTTTGGGTTGCTGGAGATGGATCACGACATGATGCCGGAGCTGACCGGGGCGTTTAGGGCGGAATCGGACGTCACTACGCGGGCGTTTCTGGTCGAGGTCATCTGGCAGCATCGGCGGCAGGATGTGATTCCGTTTCTTGGTGAGGCATTACAGAGTTCTGAGCCGGTGATTTGGAAGCAGGCGATTGACGGCCTCGTCGCATTGGCTTCTCCGGCGGCGCTGGAAGTCTTACTTTCGGCGCGTCAATCCGGCACGGATGAATTCCGCAGTTGGCTCGAGGAAGCGATTGAGCAGACACAGGAACAAATGGGGACCAACAATCGACGCAGTTAACCAAGCAGTCGCTCTGAGAGAGACTGTGGCCGAGAGATGGGCTTGCGCAAGTCCATCGGAGGTCTGACAGTGTCTGATCCCGGGGGCGACGCGGCCGAAAAAAGCTATCTGACCCTCACTGGGATGGTCATCTCATTTGCTGTCTGTATGACCATCGGCTGGCTCGTCGGCGGAACGATTGGCATGTGGGTCGGCGCAGCCCTAAACTTGCTGCGTTACGGCATCGCAATCTGGCGCGCGGCCTACGCGCCTGTGCCGCCCGAGGATGGCGGCCCCCGTATTTGATGTGGCACGGCTGCCGTTTCGATTGTGTCGGCTCCGGCGAGCATGCCATTTGCCGCTACCGTGGGGTTAGCAGTCGAAGAGAGCGACATGGCAAACAAATCGACTGTCGGCGGCGTCCATCGAGTGCCTGGCCACGAGCGGGTATTTTTGATTGAGATCGAAGTTGCCGGGGACGTCGCTGCGTTTGACTTCGGCGATGTCACGCAAGAACTTCCCGACGAGCCGCGACCAAATTGGCAAGTGGCTTATGACGAAAAGGAGTTGGGCCGGCAAGGCGGAATTGTTCGATTTGCGTTTTTCTTCCATTATCTCGATCCGAAAAAACCCTTGTTGACTTCGTTCGGTGCCATCGTCTTACCCGCGGAGTCACCAATTCCGCAACATTTGCGTGATCTTAAATACGAAGGCCCTTAGCCAGCACCAAACCGATATACGGCTAGTTACTTCAATGCTTACACAAGCGATTAAGCGGTTCCGCAAGAGATTGCTTCAACGCCGTGCAACGACTCCGGTAAATTGAGTGTTTGGCGTTTAGGGTTTCAATATTCTTCAGGTTCGTGTGCCCCATGTTTGGCTGGTTCCGAAAAAACGTCCGACCAAATTCGCCGTCTCCGGGCAACGCGCGGAATGCGTCGGGCGGCGAGGTGTTCGCTGGATTGCGCAATCAGGCGCTTGCAACCAAGCGAAGCCAAGTCGGCATGCCGGCGCCGCCGGATAGTTCTCCTATTTGGGGCCTGCTCATGGAGACGGGCTACCCGAAGGCCACGGCCACGGTCTTCGCGCTCGCGGATGGCACGACCAGCCTTTACCTCAGCTCGGGAGGAGGCGTCATCGGCGGACAAGGTCATGTGTCCGTTCGCATCGCCAATGCTGAGTTCCTCGCGGTGGCAAACAGACTGCGCCAAAATCTGACGCCAACGACTGAATACCCTTTTCCGAAGACGGGAGATACGGTTTTCTACGCACTGACTGATTCCGGCGTGCTGACCGGAGGTGGTCCGGAAAATGACTTGGGCCATGGCAGGCATCCGTTATCGCACTTGTTCCACGCAGGGCACGGCGTGTTGACGCAATTGCGCCTGATTACCGAGAGTAAGGGGCAAGGCGGCTAACCAACGTCCCGTGTCGGGCAGTTGCTATTCGCTTTAGCGCCGACTGAGATCGAATTGCAATGCAATAGCGATCGTGTTCATGAAAACCCGTGTTGAATTTCGTTCGGCTGCGTTCCCGCCATACGACGGCGAAGAAGATGAGATCAACCCCGGTGTATTTGGAAAGCGATTTGCCGAGTTTCTCGTTCGGGGCTTGAGCAAGAAGGGATTCCGACCACTTAAGCTTTCGGCCGAAGATTGGGGCTGGGTTATTCCAATCGAGAACGACGGTTTTCGACTTTGGATTGGCTGCGCGAACCAAGACGAGTCGCCCGACGGCTTCTCGTGTTTCATCGAACCGCATACGCCCACGATCCGAAAGTACTTGATTTTTGGTCGTGTCGACACGTCGGCGCGAGTCATGGCTCTTCAACAGGCGATCGATGAAATACTAGCGGCGGACCCTTCCATTGCGGACAAGCACTGGTGGAGCCACGAGGAGTATAACGGCTCGGAAAGTGAGCCAAAGCGCGGCACCTGACTTGGTTGGCCACACTGGTTTTCCCAAGAAACTGAGCAAAAAGCCAGAGGGTCGTCAATGAGTATCGAAATCAATCGTGCAAATGAATTAGCGTTTGACGAGTTGACCCCGCTGATTGCCGAGAGCGAAAGTGAGGGATGGCGGTTTGTCCGTAGGTTTGCGGACGAGTTGAATTCCGGGACCAATTGCTTCAGCCGGCCTGGCGAGGCGCTGTTCGTGGCGCGGATGGGGAAATCGGTCGTTGGGATCTGCGGTATCAATATCGATCCATATGCCTCGGACGAAACGACCGGCCGGGTTCGTCGGCTTTACGTCCTTCGTGCGTATCGCGGCAAGGAGATCGGCCGGCGGTTGGTGCGGGCGGTCGTTGCGGCTGCCGCCGGACGGTTTCAGAGACTCCGTGTGCGGACCGAGAACCCGGACGCTGGGCGATTGTATGAACGACTTGGGTTTCACCCAGCGGCCGGTGAAGCGGAATGCACTCACGTCATGGAACTGGTTGGCCTCGGACAAAGCGCTGTAGCGGACAGGCCAAGCGACTTAATTTGAATTGCTTGTGCGCAAATGGGTGCTCGGACTTCGTGTTCTTCCGAACCTGGGAGGCCTCGGTAATGGAATTGACGCTGGAATCCGGGAAAGTCATTCGCGAAGCGACCGAGAACGACATTCGCTCTTCCATTGAGCGCGAGCAGTACGCCATCCTGGCGGCCGATGCCGAGACCTATATGCAATGCGCGCAAGGAGAGGAACCAGGCGAGTATGTGTTGGAATACCAGGACGGGTCGTTGAGCGAACACTGTCAGGCGACAAATGGGCCAATTTCGCTGGAACGGGTGATTTCGGCCTTTGTCAAATATCTACGGAAGGGTGCATCCTGGCAGTTGGACTTCAAATGGGAAAAAATGAAGTTGTAAGGCTAGAATAGAGGCATGCCCGGAAATTCATTTGGCGAGCTATTTCGCGTCACGACTTGCGGCGTCAGTCATGGGCCTGGCTACATGGCCATCGTCGATGGCTGCCCACCGGGGCTGCCGCTGTCGGTCGATGATCTGCTGCCGGACTTGCGGCGGCGCCGGCCGGGGCAATCGGCGATTGTGACGCAGCGCGACGAAGCGGACGTGCCGGAGATTTGGTCGGGCGTCTTCGAAGGGCTGACCGACGGCACGTCGATCGGTATCCTTTTCCGCAACACCGACCAACGCAGTGCGGATTACGCCGAGATCAAAGACAAATATCGGCCGGGACACGCGGATTTCACCTTTGACGCGAAGTATGGGCTTCGCGATTATCGGGGCGGCGGCCGGTCGAGTGCGCGGGAGACGCTGTGCCGGGTCGCGGCGGCGGCGATCGCGAAGAAACTGCTGGCGCGCGAAAGGATTAGCATTGTCGGATACGTCAAGCAGATCGGCGACGTGCGGGCTGAGGTTGCCGAGCCGGCGGCCGTGACGCTCGAGCAAGTGGAGGCGAACGCTGTGCGCTGTCCCGACCAGGCGGTGGCGGCGCGAATGATTGAACTAATCGAAGCGGTGCGGAAAGATCGCGACTCGATCGGCGGGATTTGCGAACTCATTGCGACGGGAGTGCCGGCCGGACTCGGTGAACCGGTCTTCGACAAGCTGAAGGCCGATTTGGCCAAGGGACTGATGTCGCTGCCGGCAGTCACGGCGTTCGAGTACGGTGCAGGCTTCGCCGTTGCGACTGCCCGCGGCAGCCAGAACAGCGACGCCTTCGTTCCCAAGCCTAACCGTATCGGCACCGAGTCGAATCGCCACGGCGGCATGCTCGGCGGCATCTCCAGCGGCGAGCCGATCGTCTGCCGCGTGGCCATCAAGCCGACGAGCAGCATTCCGCAAGCCCAGCGAACAGTGACGCGATCCGGCGAACCGACGGAAATCGCCGTCAAAGGCCGGCACGACCCGTGTCTATTGCCGCGCTTCGTCCCGATGGGCGAAGCAATGGTCGCACTGGTTCTGGTCGATCACTGGCTGCGCTGGAAGGCGCAGTGCGGCGGCAAATAACTACTTTGGAGTGCGGTAATTCATTCGTAGGTATCTACACAAGTCATCGCACTGCAGCCGCGGAGCGGCGACCGATGGTAGCCCAGGGTGGAGGCTTTGCGGAACCCTGGGTACAGGCGGATAGAAAACTCCGAGAGCCCCGGCGGGGCGAAAGAGTCTGTCGCCCCTCTGGGGCTAGAGCCCTTTGGATTCGACGCTTGTCCCAGGGTTCCGCAAAGCCTCCACCCTGGGCTACCATCGGTGGCCGCTCCGCGGCTGCAAGCGCACGACTTGCGTAGGTGCCAATGGTAATTCTTTACCGCTTTGCATTATTCTCTTTTCGTCAGACAAAGTCAAAATGCAAAGCGGTAATGAATTACCGCACTCCAAAGTCGATTTGCGTTGCAACTTCAATGGTCGATTTGCTCTCTCGCCAGCTGAGCAAGGACATCGAATTTGGCCGCGTAATCGGAATGAATGTTGGCGGCGAATTCGCGAAGGCTCGACATTTTTTCCGAATTGGCCCGCAGTAGTTCGATTGCGTCGGCGTCGTCTTGGCTATGACCGGCAGTAAGCTTCAAAACAATCAGCGACGGCAAGTCCATGTAGCGTAGACGCCCGGGTTGCGCTGCCATCTTGCCGGGATGGGGAATTCTCGTTGGGACCGGTTTCCCAGCGACAACGGACGAACCGCCTCCCGCGAAAATATCGACTCGGATCTGCGTGTCTCGGTGCAACAACTTGGGCCGGCGACCGAGCCGAGTCGGCAGCTCGTCGAAACCCGAATCGGAGGCGATTCGAATGAATTCGTCGAGCCGCTCGGCGGACAAAACGATCGCAATTTCACGTATAATTCGCGCTACATAACCATACTTCCACACCGCGCAGTCGCCTCCGAGAACGGCTCCCATATCGCAAACAAGTAGCACGCTTTCGACTGCGCGAACCACGGTGCCAAACGGGCCTGGGAGATCCCGCGGCTCAAGGACATCTTCTCTGCCGGCGAGGATTTGATCCGCCAGTTCGATTTGTTCAACCAAATCAAATGCGAGAGATGTTTGCATGGCCATTTCGCTTGGCTGTGAAAATGTCGTCACGGTGTTACCGCGCGCTTACACTACACTGGCTTTAGCCGCTTCCGCAATTCTTCCGCGACGCCGCCGATCTTGATGCGCTCCTGCTTGAGCGAATCACGGTCGCGCAGCGTAACCGTTTCGTCCTGCATCGTCTGGCCATCGATCGTGATGCAATAGGGCGTGCCGATTTCGTCCTGGCGGCGATAACGCCGGCCGATGGCGCCGCCGTCGTCGTAAAAGACGGCGAAATCGCTCTTCAAGTCGCGATAGAGAACTTGAGCTTTTTCCGGCATGCCATCCTTATTGACCAACGGGAAGATCGCGGCCTTGACCGGGGCCAAGCGCGGGTGGAATTTCATGACGGTGCGGGCTTGCGGTTTGCCGTCTTCGTCGGGCGCGGTGTCTTCGCAATAGGCTTCGCACAAGAAAGCCAACGTCGCGCGATCGGCGCCGGCCGAGGGCTCGATGACGTGCGGAAGGAATCTCTCTTTTGTCAGTTCGTCGAAGTAGCGGAGGTCCTTGCCGCTTCCCTTGTGCTTCGGCTTACCGTCGGCAGTCATTTCCAGGCCGAGCGAGCCGTCTTCTTTCTTGACCAGCTTTCCTTCCATGTGACTGCGTAAATCGAAGTCGGCGCGGTGGGCGACGCCCTCGAGTTCGCCAAACTTCCCCGGCGGAAGGAAGGGAAAGGCGTACTCGATGTCTGCGGTCCCGACCGAGTAATGGGCGAGTTCGGCGGCATCATGCTCGCGCAAGCGCAAGTGCGAGCTGACCAGGCCCAAGTCAGTGTACCAACGAAAACGCCGGTCGCGCCAGTATTGATACCACTCGCGCGACGTGTTTGGGTGGCAGAAGAACTCGATTTCCATTTGTTCGAATTCGCGCGACCGAAAGGTGAATTGCTTCGGCGTAATCTCGTTGCGGAAGCTTTTCCCCATCTGGGCGATTCCGAATGGAATCCGCACGCGCGAACTGTCGCAGACGTTCTTGAAATTGACGAAAATTCCTTGGGCGGTTTCCGGCCGCAGGAAGGCCGCGCCCTCTTCGCCGCTTAGCGCTCCAACATAAGTCTTGAACATCAGGTTGAATTCGCGCGGCGGCATTAGCGTCCCAAGTTCGCGCGCATCCGGTCCGAGCACTTCCGCGAAGTCCTTGATTTCGGTCAGGCAAATGATTGGGCTGACCCAATTCAGTTCGTCGAGGTTCTTGTCGCGCAGATTGAAGAACTTCTTGGCCCGCGCGACTGTCTCGGTATCGGCCTCGGCGCCATCCGATTGCACTGCAATGAAGACTCGTTTCCCTTTCGCCTCGACCCAGCGGCCGTTGACCTGATCGTGGCGATAGCGCTTCTTCGACTCGCGGCAATCGACCATGAAGTCGTGAAACAGATCGTAGTGGCCCGAGCATTTCCAGGCTTGCGGGTGCATGATGATCGAGCAGTCAAGCCCCGTCATCTGATATGCCGCCGGCGCTCCGGCAGCAACGAGCAGTTCATCGTGCCCGCGCACCATGTCGTGCCACCAAGCGTCCTTGACGTTGCGTTTGAGTTCGACGCCGAGCGGCCCGTAGTCCCAGAAGCCGTTCAGGCCGCCGTAGATTTCGCTCGATTGAAAGATGAAGCCGCGCCGCTTGCACAGCGAGACAAGTTTGTCCATGTCGACGCTCATGTTGTCTCTCCAAGAGTCTTCATCGTCGCGGCCAGTGGTCTCGGACAACGCCGGCGCTGCCGATTTCGATTCGCAATGGGTCGCGCTTCAGTTCCGGCACGATCGTGAATTCATCGACCTCGGCCGCGCCGGCCACGTCCGAATCGAAGCCTAGTTGCAGCAGCGATTGGCCGCCCTTGCCTAGCGTCAATGCCGACGGCAGCACCAAGCCCTGATTCTCGAAGCAGTCCCAGGCCAGGCGGGCTGAGTCGTTTAATTGAAGTTCAAAATGGTCGCACAGCCGCTCGACAAAGGCCCCGGCTAGGAGCGCGTCTTCAAGGCTCGGCTCGCCGTCGCTGCCGGCGCACAGAATATGCAAGGGACGCGGGTCGGCCAGCAATTGTTCGCAGACGGCCGAGAAATTGACGAATGCAGCGACGAGAACTCGTTCCGCCTCTGCTGCCCGAAGCAGGGCGCGGGTGCCGTTCGTCGTGGTCAGGACGAGCGTGCAATCTTTACAGTTTTCAGGTGTGAACTCGGATGGCGAATTGCCACGGTCGAAGCCGTCGATCTTGAGGCCGCCGCGCTCGCCGGCCAAGATCACCTTGCCCGCCGGCATGCCGTCCGCCAATTGCCGCGCTTCCTCGACCGAAGCCAGCGGCCGGACCGATGAACATCCCGCCGCCAGCGCATGCACAATCGTCGTCGTCGCCCGCAATACATCCGCAACGACGGCGATGCCGCCCTTGAGCCGCCCCGGCGCGACGAGGTCCGGCAGCAGATGGACGTGAAGGATCCGCTCGGCGAGACTCTGACCAGCAGCGACCATCGCGCGAAGTCCATTCCCTTACGGTGGGGTCCGGCGTGATAGATCGCATCATACGGCAGCTGAATTACTTCGCAAACCCCAACGGCATCGACGACGATTTCCCGCAGGCGCACTATACGACTAACACACAGGCACCTTCCGCTTAGGGAGAATCCGATGAATGTTGACCGGCGACATTCGTTGATTCAATCGCTGCTCGCCATCGTGGTCTTCAACAATTGCGCTAGTTCGCAAGCGCAGCCGCCTTCGAAGTCCGTTCAGATTCGGACCGTGACGATTCCGCCTCCGGATGCGAAGTCCGCGAATTCCTATTTCGAGCCGCACATCGCGGTCGATCCGGAAAACTCGGAACGACTCGTTCTCGCGGCCATGTTTTGCGGACGGATCGGCGACGGCGACGACGCACGGGGGGATTCACATCTGTTCGTGTTGCGGAGCGAAAACGGCGGCCGGACATGGTCCGAGCCAATCGCCCCGTTCGAGAATTCCGCGCGACGGCCCGGCCGAATCGGCGCAGATCCCGTCGTCGCGGTTGCAACGGCCGGAGTCGGTTGGCTGGTGGGGAACGATTACGACTTTCCAGTAATGGGCCGGGCAGCCTATCAGTCGGTCAAAATCAGTCGATCCGAGGATGGCGGCACGAAGTGGAACTCGCCAATCACGATCGTTGAACTCGACAACGATAAGAATGGGAAGGGTGTGGTCGACAAACCCTGGCTCGCGATCGACGCTGGCCCCGGGAAGCGCCGCGGCACGACTTACGTGACCTGGAGTCAATTGAATTACGACAACAAACGTTGCGAGCTTTGGTGCGCAGCATTGCCGCCTGGCGGCGTTCGATTCACTCCCAAAGTCGCGCTTGGCGAGCCCATTGACCTAAAGGCAAGTACCAACCTGATTCATCATGTGCAACTGGCCGTTCGCGCCGACGGCACGATTGACGCGGTGTGGCGAATCGCTCCGACGAACCGGATCGTCCATGCCTTTTCATCCGACGGAGCTAGAAGTTTTTCGAAGCCCACGCCGATCGCGGGCGATGAAATGAATGGCATCGGTCAATTCCCTTCGTTGGCGCCATGCCCAGACGGAGGCTTGCTGACGGCTTGGGTCAATCATGGCAACGTGTTTTGCTCCGTGTTTGCCGCGGGCCACTGGTCCGCGCCCTCCGGACTCGACGATGACCGCGCCGCCAAGTCGCGATTGTCGCATCCGGCCGTGGCCGCGACCGACGCGCTTTGGGTATTGGTTTATCGGGAAGAAGAGAGTCCAAAACGATTGAGCGTGGTGCTGTGCCGTTCGGAGGACCAGGGGAAAAAGTGGAATGAATTTCAGGTCTTGGCGACGCGCACGTCTTCGAGCGGCAAGGAATACAATTTCAATCCCGGTCATTACTTTGGGCTGGCGGCCGCGAATGGCAGCATTTACGCGGCGTACATTCTTCCGGGAGAAGGAAGCGAGGCCGGCAGGTCTCAACTGTACGTGACCGCGATTCGGGCAACGAAAAAAAGATAATCGGACTCGATCGCATCATCGACGAACCATTGGTATCTGCACAGGTCTTCGCATTGCAGCCGCGGAGCGACGACCGAGGGTAGCCCAGGGTGAGGCTTTGCGAACCCTGGGTACGGATCGCGCCCAAAACCCGAGCCCCGGAGGGCAATGCCGTGAACCATTTTCTGGGCAGGATAATGCGTAATTCGCGAGTTTGGCCGTAGGAAATCGTATTGGCTCCGGATTTCATCCCGAAGGGATGGTAGAGAGTAGCCGGGGCGTCGAGCGCAGCGAAGACCCCCGGAAAGTCGATGCGCCCAGTTTTCCATCCCGGAGGGATGGCAGACTGACCAATCTCCGTCCGGATTGAAAGTGGACCAGGACTTGCGCTTTCTGGCATCACTCTGGCATCCCTCCGGGATGCGATGACAAAAGAACCGTGTTCCGGGGGTCTTCGCTGCGCTCGACGCCCCGGCTACTTTCTACCATCCCTTCGGGATGAAATTCGAGCCGATTTTTCCGGCAAAAATCGTTCACGGCGTTGCCCGGAGGGGCGACAGAATCTTTCGCCCTTCCAGGGCTCCCGGTTTGTTCTCGGATCGTTTCCCAGGGTTCGCAAAGCCTCACCCTGGGCTACCCTCGGTCGCCGCTTCGCGGCTACATCGGTTGCTCAACGGCCAAAATCGAACTTGTGTAGATACCTATGATCGACGAACCGAGCCGATGGCCGCCGAAACACTCGATTAAGCCGCGCATTTGCAATAATGCCGGCGAATGCCGTACACAGCCGTCGCTTCTGGACAGTCCAGCTGAAACTGTCCGACCACGAGTGATAGCGCTTCGGCCCGCGTCGCGCGATGCGGGAACACGCATTACAAAGTAGTCCGACAATTGCGCTTATCGCGGGCGCCGTTCGGTGGCGTCAGGCGGCAGGGCGTTCGGCGGAATTTTCCTCGCTTTGCACGAGGCTGACGATTTCGCTGCGCGCCTGCTGGAGCACGATGCCGAGGCTGCTGCACGGTCCGACCATGCGGATCAGCATGCCCAACACGCCCACCACGGTGCGCGCGTCACGCGAATCAACCAAACGCTCGCCGGATTGAGATGGGTCTGCGATTCTCATTGGAACCTCCATGTCCCAGAAAAATTGGTCCGGAAGAAAATTATGGGAACCAGCTGCCCGACAAACAAGGGCAAATTCCGCGCGGGCAAAAATTCCCGCCCGCTGCCCGACCAGTGTGTCGCTCCGGTTGATCAATCCGAGTGCGGACCCGATGACCGACAAACTCGCCGATTTTTCACTTGGAGTTTGCGCCGCGGCGATGTAGCTTGATATCTTAAATGGATTAAGGAACGATCGCACGGAGGCGGCTGCGAAGCGCGTGTCCAATCTGAGGTCAAGAGGCTGCGGTCTGATGGAAGAACAGTGGAAGATTCAAGATGCCGTCGACACGTACGGCGTCCACCGCTGGGGCAAGGGCTACTTCGGCGTCAACCAGCAAGGCCACGTCACCGTCCATCCGGACAAACGGCCCGAACATGCCATCGACCTGAAAGAGCTTGTCGATCAACTCCAGATGCGCGGCATCCAGCTTCCGATTCTGCTTCGGTTCACCGACATGCTGCGCCACCGCGTCGGCGAGATTGCCGAAGCGTTCAAGAGCGCGATGACTGAATACGGCTACGCGGGCGGCTATTGCTGCGTGTATCCAATCAAAGTGAACCAGCAGCGGCATGTCGTCGAGGAGATTCTCGACTTCGGCCGGCCGTTCAATTTCGGGCTCGAAGCCGGCAGCAAGCCGGAGCTTCTCGCGGTCTTGGCCCTGACCAATGGCGCGGACACGCCCATCATTTGCAACGGCTTCAAAGACGACGAATTCATCCGCATGTCAATGCTGGCGCGCAAAATCGGTAAGCAGATCATCCCGGTCGTCGAGAAATTCACCGAGCTCGAGTCAATCGTCCGCAATGCCCAGGATCTGAACGTGCGGCCGGTGATCGGCGTGCGCGTCAAGCTGGCGTCGCGCGGCGCGGGACGCTGGCGAAGCTCCGCGGGCTACCGTTCCAAATTCGGTCTGACGCTGACCGAGACGCTTGAAGCACTGGAATACCTGAAACAGCGCGGCATGGCCGACTGCTTGCAGCTTGTCCATTTCCACCTCGGCAGCCAGATCACCAACATCCGTAAAGTGAAAGAGGCGTTGACCGAGGCATCGCGAGTCTACACCGAACTGGTCCGGTGCGGCGCAGGCTTGCGTTACCTCGATGTCGGCGGCGGCTTGGGAATCGATTACGACGGCTCGCAAACCGACTTCGAATCGTCGGTCAACTACACGTTGCAGGAATACGCGAACGACGTTGTATTTCGCGTCAAGAGCGTCTGCGATGAAGCGGGCATCGCTCATCCGACCATCGTCTCCGAATCCGGCCGAGCGGTGGTCGCCTATCACAGTCTGCTCATTTTCGACGTCCTCGGCACGTCCAACTTCGACGATTGCGAAGCACCGGGCGAGCTCCCAGCGGACGCTCCCCAGCCCATCCAGGATCTGTTCGCCATCCATCGCGACCTGTCCAAGAAAAACTGCCTCGAAAGCTACCACGACGCCCTGAAGTCGGTCGACGACACGCTGAACCTGTTCAATCTGGGTTACTTGAGCGTCGAGTTGCGGGCGATGGCCGAGCGGTTGTTCTGGGCTGTGGGAAAGAAACTGCAGCGCGTCGTGCGCGAACTTGACTACATCCCGGAGGAGTTGAACGGCCTGGAGACAATGCTATCCGATACGTATTTTTGCAATTTCTCGGTCTTTCAGTCGATGCCGGATAGCTGGGCGATCAAGCAACTGTTTCCGATCATGCCGATTCACCGGCTCAACGAAGCCCCGGTGCGGCGCGGCGTACTCGGCGACATCACCTGCGACTCAGACGGCAAGGTGGATCAGTTCATCGACCTGCGCGATGTGCGGAACACGCTGCAACTCCACTCGCCGGACAATCAGCCGTATTATCTGGGCGCGTTCCTGCTCGGCGCTTACCAGGAAATCCTCGGCGATTTGCACAACTTGTTCGGCGATACGAACGCCGTCCACGTGAGCATGGACGAAGACGGCGGCGGCTACAGCGTCGATCACGTCATCCGCGGCGACACCGTTCGCGAAGTGTTGCAATACGTGCAGTATTCGAGCGACGAGCTCAGCAGCATGATGCGAAAGGACGTGGAGCGCGCCGTCAAAGCCGGCCGGATTTCGCTGGAGGAATCGCGGCAACTACTCCGCTTCTACGACAGCGGACTGGAAGGTTACACGTATCTCGAAGAGGCGTGATCGCCGCCGTGCCCAGATTTGTTAGCCGGAAGCGCCAGCGACGGAATTCTCGACTTCGATAGAATTCCGTCGCTGGCGCTTCCGGCTAACAAGACAGTGGGCTGGAAGGCTACACCTATCTCGCGTCAGCGCGGAATCAGGCTGCGGCGCGAAGCGGTTGCACGCTTTCTCCGCCGCCAAACAACCGCGACAGGCGATTAATCTCAGCCCGCATATCCACGAGCAGCAGATCGTATTGCCGACGCTGCTCGCCCCAGGAGCGGCGGGCGGCGTCAAACGCCTTGCCGACGGTCTCGGCCTTACGCTGCTGATCTTCCAACTCATTCATCCGATCCGCGAGATCGCGCTCGCGCCGGAGCAAGCCTTCCCGCTGCTGATTCAAATCCGATTCAATCTCTCGCAGCCGCGCCGCTTCTTCGTCCAAGTGCTCACGGACCGACTCGCGTTGCCGTTTTTCCGCTTCGGACCGCTTGGCCCAGCGTCGGCGCAGGCGCTCCAAGCGCTTGGCCGCACTTTGCGGACGATCGGTTTCCTTCAAGAACTCGCGCTTGGCCTCTTCGAGTGCCATGGCTTGCTCGGCCACGGATTGCCGTTCGTCGTGGAGCGCTTCGGCGCGGCGGCGAAGTTGCTCGGATTGGTCAAGCGCTTCTTGCCGCGCGGCGGCCGCTTCGCTCACGACGCGGCGCAGTTCCTCGATTTCGAACTGCCGACGCTGCCGCCATTTCTGAAAAAGAAGGGGAATCGCCTCCTCGCGGGCTTGTACCTGCCGCGAGCGCTCGTCGAGGTTGGCGCGGACGTGATTCCGCTCGGCCTGCCATGCCCATTGCCGCAACATCAATTCCGCGGAATCGCGCTCGATGCCATCCCGAAGTCGAATCGAGGCCTGCCGTTCCTGGCGCAGCCGCTCGGCCAGCGCGTGCAGCTCGCGGTCCTCGTCGCGAAGGAGATCTTCGCGGTCGGCCAACTCCGCGGCCAGGCTCTCCATTTCGTCAATCGCTTCAAGTTGCGCCTGTTGCCAGCGCTGCTCGGCGCCGGTGAGCCGTTCGCAAAGTTCGGCGAGGTGAGCGCGATAAGCCGAAGAGCCGGTACGGTGCTCCAAAACGCCGGTTTCGCTCAGCATTGCGGCGCGGCGCTTGTCCAGGTTTTGCGCTTCGGCGTCCAGACGCTGGCGCTCTTCGCTCAGCGCTTCCCGTTCCTCGACGATGCTTCGTTCCCGCAATGCCAAATTGGCTTCGCTCTCTTGCCGTTCCTGATTCAAGATGGCTCGCTCTTCGGCCAAGCGCTCGGCTTCGGCGCGCAAGCGATCGCGCGACGGTTGAAGTTCCTGCCGCGCCTTCTCGAACTCGAGGCGCTCGCGTCGCAGCCGCGCCGCTTCGTCGTCCACCAAACATCGAACGCGATCGACCTCGGTTTGCCGATTGGCAACGTCCTTCCGCGCCACGGACCAATGGGATTTCATGCGCCGGATGAACTTGGCGCGAAGCGACCGAATCCGCTCGCGCTCGGTCACGGCTTCGCGATGGATTACGTCGGCTTTTTCGCGAAGTTGTTCGGCGTGGGCGCGTTCCTGGCGGTGTTGTTCGCGGGCTGAGCCGACTTGATTCTGGAGTTCATTCAATTGGCGGCGTTTCTCGTCGAGCCGGCGGGCGAGTTGAGCTTCCTGTTCCGCCAGTGCCGCCGCGCGCTCGTTGAGCCGCAGTTCCTGCTCGAACAGGGCTGATTGCTGAGCGACGACGGCTGCCGCGGCGGTCCGCACGGCATCCCAATCTGACGGCGACGACTGCATGGCAAGATCACCCGAGGCAGCGAATTGGCGAAAGTTGCTAAAGCTGCCTAACGGGAAGTATCGGACGGCAAGTTGGTCGAGTTGATGGAATGGCGGGACAGGATAAAAGCGATAGATCGGAGAACCCGAACAAATTACCCTGGTTGCCCGCTTTCTATTTTGGCAGCGAGCTCGACTTGTCGTCAGCCGGCTTGGATTGCAGGGCCTTGGCAGCGGCCAGTCCGATCAAGACGGCGACGACCGTCGCGCCTGCGCCGACACCGAGCATAATGAAATCGCGTCGATCGAACTCGACGAGACTTCGCTGGTCGCGCGGCTTCACCGGCTTCGGAGGCGCGCAGGGAATGGCGACGAGCTCGACGTCGAAATCTCCGCCTGCGGGCGGAATTGGCGCAGCCGGCGGAACCATCGGCGCGGGACCGACGACGGGAACCGCCACCGGCGCGACTTTGTGCTCATCCGTCTTTGGTTTCGCGCGCGGCGCAGGGCGATCACCAACGAGCTTCCCCACGGGAATTCCCGTCGGTGCTGCCGGATTCGATTCTGGCTTGTTATCCGCCACAGGCACCTCGCGAACCTGGTTTGGTCCAAGTACTCGCCGCGGCAATAAACTCAAGTGACGCTGTCGGAATCGAATTCTTGATGACGGACCAGCACCCCCGACTATGAATGATCCTATTCCGCAATTCGAAGACTCGCTACTCACTTTTTGGGGTGAACAATGCGAAAGGTCACGTTTGGCGGGGCGAATAGTCTGGACAACTTCATTGCTCGAACCGACGACGCCGTGGACTGGCTGCTTTGGGGCAAGGAAGTCGCCGCCTTCATGAAGGACTATTGGAAATCGATTGATACCGTGGTCATGGGACGCAAGACTTATCAAGTCGCGTTGAAAAGCGGCCAAGGGGGTGGGGCGTTTCCCGGAGTTCG
>Ga0207109_1059_pt1 | contig 26749 bp, 28 predicted proteins | sample Alteio_BWMinHeat_73_FD_153584 | JGI IMG/M metagenome (GOLD analysis project Ga0207109, IMG submission 153584) | Enriched cells from forest soil in Barre Woods Harvard Forest LTER site, Petersham, Massachusetts, United States -... | ecosystem: Environmental > Terrestrial > Soil > Temperate forest >... | reverse complement strand
GAATGACGACGCAACCTGGATTCGAAAAAACTGGAGCTGGTTTTTGGTGTTCGGGATCATCCAGATCATCGCCGGCATTTTTGCCGTTGGCTTCGCCTTTAGCGCGACCGTGGCCTCCGTCGAGGTGATTGGCGTCCTGCTCCTTGTTGCCGCCGGCGCTCAAACGGCCGCGGCGATCATGGCCCGCGACTGGGGCGGGTTCTTCTTATTCCTGCTGCTGGGTGTTCTCTATTGGGTTGCCGGGTTCATGGCGCTCCTCCACCCGGTTGCCGCCGCGGAGAGCCTGACACTCATGCTCGCCGCGCTATTTGTAGTCGGCGGATTTTTCCGTATCGTCGTCGCCTTGGTCGAACGCTTCCCCTCCTGGGGTTGGGTTCTGTTCAACGGCGTCGTTACCGTCTTGCTGGGCATCGCCATCTGGCAGCAGCGGCCCACTTCGGGTCTCTGGGTGCTCGGAACGATCGTCGGCATCGACTTCATCATCAATGGCGTGACTTGGTCAACACTGGCCGTTGGCGTGCGCAATGGCGTGGCCCAGTTGACTGGTCGTTAATCGAAATTCCTGGATTTCCACTTTTCACCAAAAGGAGATTACACATGAGTACGAGACACGCGATCTGTCGGGGTTTGTTTGTGGGAGCCTTCGCTCTTGCGGCGCTCCTACCCACGACAAGACTAGCCGCCGATGACACGGCCAAGCCCACGGAGACGGCAACGGCTGAGCAACTCGCTCAGGCAAAACAAATGGTCCAAAAGGTCCTGAATCACTGGGACTTCGAAACCTGGAACCAGGTGCTGGCCGAGGACGTGACCGTGAACTTCAAGCTGGGCACCGTCGGCGTTGACTCCGCCGGTTCGCTGGCTGCCGCCGGCGCGGACCTGGAAGCCCATGGCCGCGATGATGCCAAGAAGGTGTTGAAGCAGGTTTACGGCGACCTGAAGAAGAACGTGAAGATCACCGGCGACGTGGCCTACGGGTACGACGTCATTTTGCTGGGCGAATTGAATGTCACCACCGCCAAGGACAATCCTCAGTCGCTGCCGATCGCTTGCCACATGCATTTCAATCACAAAGGCAAGATCGACAAGCTGGTGGTGGCGAGCGTTGACACCCGGCCCCTGCTGGAAGCCATCCGGAAGTAGTCGATCGAAGTTACATCACGGCAAATGCCCCCGGGGGCGTCGGACGCGACCTTGGGCTTGGACGAAACTCTGTGGTTCCTAACTCTACAGCAACACTTGCGAGTTTTTTTCCTTACCGCGAAGCGGTTATCTCTCATAGCCCAGGGTTGCGAGGCTTTGCGAGCTACCCTGGGTCCGTCGTCGCCTTTGTTTTTCTTCTACCGCGAAGCGGTTGCATCGATTGAGACAACCCCTTCGGGGTAGACGTTCGTGCTATGCGAATACCCAGGGTAGCTCGCAAAGCCTCGCAACCCTGGGCTATGAGATGCAACCGCTTCGCGGTAAAGATAAATCGCCAAACTAAGCGCTGCTGTAGAACTAAGTGCTTGTCTACAGGATTGAGTTCGTGAGTTGGCAGCTCGGTTTGGTAGCAAAGCCAACGAGCCTTGCAAACCGGAGGGGTCATGGAAATTGCCAACCGTTCGACGGCGATCGGAGCATTTGCGTCGCGCGCCCAGGCCGAACGGGCAATCCGTGCCTTGCTCGGGGCGGGATTCGGGGTGGACCAGCTCGGCATCGTGCTGCCCGATGCCGAATTCGCGAGCGTCGGGTCGGGCGAGAGCGGGCCGACGACATTGTGGGTCGGCAAGATGTTTCGCTCGCTGATCGGCGCGGAATTCCCCGACGAAGAGATTCGCTACTACGAGGAGGCGCTCGAGGGTGGCCAATCGCTAGTGATGGTCCGGTCGAAAGGTCGCTTTCCCGAGGCGATTGACGTGCTCCACCGCTATGGCGGACAATACATGCCCGCGTATTAGGCCGATCCGACATGCCGTCACGGTGCTTCTGCTAAACAATCCGCGAGGAGCAAAAATATGATCCCGCTCAGCGATGCATCACGACGACCCGTAAATTTCCCGATCGTCACCACACTGATTATCGTTGTAAATGTGTTGATCTTCATTGCTGAACTGCTGGCGGGCGACGCGTTCGTGACCAAATGGTCGATGGTTCCGGCCGACATCGTTTCCGGCAAGCATTGGATCACGGTGTTGACATCCATGTTCATGCACGCCAGCTGGTCGCACATTGTCGGGAATATGGTGTTCCTCTGGGCGTTTGGGCCACAAATTGAAGACGCCATGGGTCCTATTCGTTATTTGGTCTTTTACCTAATCGGCGGAGTGGCGGCGATGGCGGCGCAACTGGTTGCCGATCCCCATTCCACGGTTTCTAACCTGGGAGCCAGCGGCGCGATTGCCGCCGTCATGGGCGCTTTCCTGATCACCTACCCGCGCGGTCAGATCCGCACGCTTCTGGTCATTGGCTGGTTTGTCAAAATCGCTCTCATCCCGGCAGGACTCTTAATCGTGTTGTGGTTTCTGCTGCAACTCTTCAGCGTCGGAGCCGTTTCCGACGTGCAAACAGGCGGAGTTGCCTATTGGGCTCACATCGGAGGAGCAACTTATGGCTTGCTCACGGCGCGTCTTTTTGAAGGCGCCAAGCCCAGCGCCGCGACGGCGAACGGGTAAGCACGCTGGAGTCATTGCCTGCCGACAGCATTGGGCCGGACAGGATTCGAACCTGTAACCTAGGGATTATGAGTCAAAATGCGGATTCTGCAATGACGGGATCAGTAGGGACTTGCGGCGAGAGCGCTGCAAGCGCCCGCAGTAGAGACCGCAGTAAGGTCAAAATCGACGCGGACCTCGCCAGGATCGTGGAGACATGGCCGACGTTGCCGGTCGCGATTCGGCGAGCAATCGTCGCGTTGGTCGGAACTGATTCAAGGTGACAGTGACAATACCATGTCGCCAGCTCTGGCTTCGCGTCACAGCGACGATCAGGCGGCGAACACGCTAATGCATCGCCGGACGAATAGAGCGAGAATAGGCGGGCAAGGAAACGAAAAGAGCCGCGGGATTGACTCCTGCGGCTCTTGCGTTTGGGTACGACTTGATGCGAAATGGTCACGCGGCCGGCTCGCGGTCTTTCATTCGGTTGGCCGCCTCTCCAACCGGTGAGCAGCAGCGTGTTCCGTGCGTCGGGAAAGCGCGTCATCTAACGCCGTTTCCTGCCCGAATATCGCGGAAGATCGCTTGCCCGATTGCTCGGCACGGAGCTCGGCACAAACGAACGCTTCGTGATCACTTTCGAACATTGATGGATGCACGCCGAAATCCTCAAGCGACGCGCTGCCTCTCATGGGTGGTGAAACCACGAATCCCTCCTGTTTCTGGAGTAGCCAATCATGACACGTCGCTTTGGGGTAATGGCCTTCGCAATTCTTATGTCTGCCGCGTTCCTCAGCATCGCCTGGGCCGATGACAAGCGCAACAAGAACAATGTCGCTGAATCGGACTACGAATACGAATGGAAAGGTGAACGGCGCAAGACGCGGCAGGTCGTCATCGACCTGGGCGGAGGCGAGAAGCTCGAAATGGTCCGCATCTCCAAGGGATCATTTAAGATGGGCACCACGGCCGAGGATGCCAAAAAGCTGGCAGACTTTTTCAAAATCAAGGAAAGCGTGTTCGCCGAAGAATTGCCGCGGCACGACGTGACGATCACACGTGATTTTTACCTCGGCAAGACGCACGTGACGGTGGGGCAATTCCGCCGCTTCGTGGCCGCCAGCCTCTACAAGACGGAAGCCGAGGAAGGCGAGGGCGCTTACGGCGCGGACGAACAGGGCAATTGGGCCATGCACAAAGAATTGAACTGGAAGAATCCCGGCTTTCCCCAGACCGATCGCCATCCGGTGGTGTGCGTGAGCTGGAACGACGCGAAGAAGTTCCTGGACTGGCTGCAAACCGAATACGGCGTGGCGGCGACCTTCCCGACGGAAGCGCAATTCGAGTACGCCAATCGAGCGGGAACACGGACGCGCTATTTCACCGGCGACGATGTCGAGAGTCTGGAAGGCTATGCCAATATCGGCGATGCGAGTCTCAAGCGGAAGAACCCGAAATGGAAATCGTTGACGGCCCAATTCGACGATGGTTGCGCCTTCACGTCGCCGGTGGCGAGCTACAAGCCGAATCCGTTCGGACTGTACGACATGACGGGAAATGCCTGGAATTGGTGCCGGGACTGGTACGATGCGAAATTTTATTTGAATTCGCGTGAGAACGACCCGGAGCAAGATAGCGAACAGAAGTATCGTATCCTGCGCGGCGGCTCTTGGCGCAACGATCCGAGGTACTGTCGCGCGGCCGACCGTGGCTGGACTGGGCCCGGCATCCGCAACGGTGGCAGCGGGTTCCGCGTCTCCTTCCGCCTGGACTGATCGAACTCAGCCGAGTTCAGCTACGTCTCATTCTCGGCCGTGCGAAGTATAACTGCGCGTGAGTCAACCGGTAAGTTTCGTCATGGGTCAGTTCGGCAGCGTCGTCAGGTAAAGTTTGGTGACAGCGCCTTCACCATTGGACTGCAGTAACCCACGGACCATGCATTTGCGTGTTTTGGGTTCCTGATATGCGACCAACCACTTGTGGGATTTACAGCAGCGACTGAACCAATGGCTGATGCACGCTTAGCCATCAAGAAAAGGCACACCAGATCCACGAGTCCTCCGCTACTCCCTACGACCCGGTCTTGGATAGAGATTGAACGGATTTAACTCGCCTGTGAATGGTTCGCCGATCATCTCCTTCCATTTCGTCCGTTGTTCGTCGGTAAGCACCTTCAGAGATCGGTCCCGCACCTCCATTTCCAGAGGTTTCAATTTTTCCCTCATTTCGGTAAATCGGGCCGGCTCGCCGCCATCGGTCGAAGTTCGACCGGGTCAGCTTTCTTTCGCGGCAGAAGGCATTGATTGTTTGACCGGATTGGGTCCAAGCCTCGATCAAGGCTCGCCAAGCTCGGACGCGCTTAAGATTGCGCCGTGACATGAATGAGTTTCCCCAGAAGGAAAACTCACAGCTTAACCGATGATGGAAGGCGTCATTTCACCGGCTTTCAATTACCCACAAGTCGGCGTTTCATTTGGAAACCGAGGAGAATATCGGCGAGGCGGATGAGTCCGCGCCAGATGACGATATTGCCGGGGGGCGGGTCTTTGGCCCGAGCCAAGTAGCCGCCGAGCTTGGCCAGGATCAGGACGGATTCTGCGAGTGTACGAGGTTTGGCGGGTTCGCCCGCGAGGCGATTGAGAATAGTCATCTCCTCCAAGGTGAACGCTGTTTCGGCTGGAGCCTCGGGCGTGGTCCGGTTCATCATTGTTAGCCAGAAAACCCGCCAGCCAACGACGCAGAGAACCGCCAGCATGTTGATGAGCCGCTCGGTGGTGCGGAGCTTCGATTGCTCCGCCTGGCAGCCGGACTTGAGCACTTTGTGAAAAGTCTCAATTTTCCAGCGCTGGCTGTACCAGTCTAGCTTTTCGATCGCAGCAGCGAGATCGTGCACCGGGCAATTGGTGACCAGCTTCCAGTGGATCGGCTCGCGATCCTTCGGTGTGCCACGTTCCCGAGCCTCGATCACGGTGAGTGCCAGAGCCGGATAGCGACGGGCTTTGTCGACTGGCGGCAGGATGATCGTTGTCAGAAAGCGAATCGACAAGGTGGCGGTCTTCACGTCGCCTTGGGCATTGCGGACTTCCACCGTGTGCGTGCCGCGGATCGGCTCACGGGCCAGCTTCGCGGCGATGGTCGTATCGCCCCGGCCGACCCGACGGTTGGCATGGATCCGCACGAGGAACCGTGTGTTGGCCTCGTTCGCGGCACAGAATAACTCGAAGATGTCGCCGCCGCGATCGCCGATATGCACGCACCGCGCCGGATCGTTCAAGAGCCGCGTCGACTCTGTCAGGTTGTCCAGCCACCGCCGGCTCTCTTTGCCCTCGATGGGTTGGCGGGTGGCGTTGATCCGCTTGTTGCGGGCGTTGGTGCCCTTGAACTCCTTGCGACACCAGAACTGGACGGCGGCCAAGCCCAACGGTAACCCCTCGGTCGTGACCGCAAGACTCGAGTGCAGAAGCACGCCGCAGACTGTATGCAAGGCATGACGGCCCTTGATGAGCGAGAGCGAACCGATGCCATCGGGGGTGGAGCGTTGGAAGCTGAACTCGGTGGTGTCGTGCAGTACCAGGATGGGGCCGTTCGCCTGAGATGCCCGCGAGGCGGTAGCGGCGAAGTGGCCGGCGAGGATGATTTGATCATCGACGCGTGGATTGTCAAAGAAGCGATAGGCCGCTTTAGTGGCCGCCCAGTCCTGACAGGCGGCTGGGGTGGTGGCACCGATGCGTTGGCTGAGATCGGTGAGCAGTTGGCCCAAGCGAGCCTTGAGTCGGGGATCGGAAAACTGACACTCTGCAAGCTCGGAATCGATCCAGCCATCCATGGCACGATCCCTCACACAACGGTACAACCGCAATCGAGAACATTGCTTACGTCGTCTGTGATATCAAAGAAATGAGCTCCATTAACAGAGCAAGTTGTGGGTAATTGAAAGTTTCACCGGACAAGTACGGTGGAAGGCCAATCGAGCTAGCCAAATTCATATTATCCCGACTGCCAAATCGAGCCCCACAAAATCGTTAGCTCGACTTCTCGCGACGACTCCTTTCCCGCAAGTGGGCGTGTCGTGTAACTCATCACGAAGCCGCGACGGGCTCGATGCAATTCGGCGTGTCCGTCTTCGGCGTGTTGACGATGTTCGATACCTCATTCTCGATCAGGAATGACTTGGGCGCTGGCTTCAGCAATTCCGCAGCGGCTTCGGGACTGATCGCGCCAGCTTTGAGCCAGCGATCGGCGGCCAGCCCTGTCAGAATTACCGGCATTCGATCGTGGTAAGGCTGGACGACTTCGTTCGCCTCGGTCGTGACGATGCTGCACGACTCGATCGGATCCCAGGAAGGTGCCAGAGCACTTGAAGAACATCAAGTGCGAGCCGCGATGAGACTATGGTGGGAAAGCGGCCAGGGAAGCAGCGGCTCATCCGGCTGGCGAGTGGGCGGGATTTCGTTGCGACTGGTTGCAGGACAAGATTCTTGGCACGGGCGCTAAACAGACTGCCGAGCAGCAACCTGGAACAGCAGAGATTATCCGAGAAGCATGGAAAGAAGTTTGCAAGTTCCTTCCTGGCACGTTCAAATAGTTTGATTGGCTAGAATCGTGTAGTTGGCCTTAATCCCGAGTGGCTGGCACAACGGTCGGGTGTGAGAAAGGGCTCGCTTTATGGATCAGCCAACACCCGATACGCAGCTGGAATTTGCCGTCGGTGCCATCATGGAGATTCAACCCGACCTTACATGCCGCATTCGTCTGGACGATGGCCGAGTCGTGGCAGCCATGATCTTCCATTTCATTGCCAGAGAGATGTTCCGCATCGCGCCTAGCGATCGCGTCGAGGTCATCGTCATGGAACAGGGCTACTCAGTGGTGTCAGGCTTCGAACGCGTAACCAGGCGCTAAATCTCCGGCCCCAGCAGCCAATGGCGTCAACGACCTTCGCACCCAAAAAGCATGGCCTCGACGGGCGCTCTGAGCCAGCCCCGCCTACCCCTCCACGGTAATTTATCTCAAAGGAAGAGCACCAGGAATCGCACGCCAGGAGGTAGCTTGAGAATACGATTACCACCATGCGGCGACCGATTGCGAGCAAGCAGACCCGTTTGATCTGGCCCGCTTCACAACCGCACAAGAAGGAGTCTATAACCGCGCTCTCGCAGAAATCCGGGCTGGTAATTCTGATTGGACTCGTCGGTTGCTTTCGTACCGCAGAGGAAGTTCGACCAATAGGACGTAAGGCCGCGAACAACAAACCAAAACAGGGCGATCAGCGAGAAGTCTCTAAAAAACTGCCAGATTCCCCTTGATCCTCACGTTGCGTGAGGTCGTAGGATGTCTGCGAGGTCACGGATTCCGACGGTGCCGCCGGGTGAATGCACCATGCCGAAGGCAACCTGGAAGATCGGCGAGTTGGCCCGAAAAACCGGGCTGACGGTGCGCGCGCTCCACCATTACGACGAGATCGGCCTGCTCCAGCCGTCGTTGCGGACCGAGGCAGGCCACCGCCTGTACACGACCAGCGACGTCCTCCGTCTACAGCAGGTGCTCTCGCTGCGGCAGCTTGGCTTCTCGCTGGAAGAGATTCACGGCTGTCTCGATCAGCCGGGGTTCGAGCCGGTGCAGGTGCTCCGTCTGCACGTGCAACGCCTGCGCGAGCAGATCGTACTGCAACAACGGCTGTGCGTGCGTCTGGAATCCTTGGCGGTTCAGTTCGAGAGGGCGGAGGAGGTATCCGCCGACGCACTGATTCACGCGATTGAGGAGATGACCATGCTCGACCAACTTGCCGAAAAGTACTTCACGCCGCAACAACTGGAGTTCCTCAAACAACGCCACAAGTCGCTCCGGCCGCAGGACGAGTGGGCCGAAGTGCTCTCCCAGACCCGTACGGAGATGGAAAAAGGGACGGACCCGACCTCCGCGAAGGTGCTGGCGCTGGCCCGGCGCTGGCGAAAACTGATCGACGATTTCACCGCCGGGGACAAGAACATCGAACAAGGATTGCACCAAATCTGGGCCGAACATGCTGCGACGCTCGTGTCGCTGCTCGGACCGCAATTCGACCCGCGCGGCGTGGCGCAGTACATTCATCCGGCGATGACCATTGTCGATGGGCCGCCCGACCTGCTGACGCCGAAGTGAGCGACTTCCTCCTGGTGCTTGGGCAAGCGAGCAATCGAAACTATGCCCTGCTTAGCGCAAATGATCGGTTGTCGAGCGTTCGGCAGGTGAAGCCCCTTGCTCTTGAGGGGCAGAAAAGACGCCATCAAATGGTGGCCGACTCACCGCGTGAGTTCTGCCCAGAATGGAGGTTGCCATGTTGAAATTCATCCGCAATGTCGCTGGTTGCGCCGCTCTCTTGGCCGTGCTCGGCTTTATGCCGATGGCCGCAAGGGCATGGGCCGATGATGCGCCAAACATGCAAGACGCCAACACGTATTGGCAGGTCGCTAATAGCCCAGCGCCCCCGTCTCCGTCTCTGGACTCCAACACGTACTGGGCGGAAGTGCAAGCGCAGCAGCAGAGCGGTCCAAACCGATGAGCAGGCTGCCCGTATGATCGTTTCTTGGTTGACCAAACGAGGCGTTTGACCCCGTCTGCACGGCACTGACACAACCTACGAGCGAGCGATGCAAAAGCATGCGACCGGACTCGACAAGTGCCTCCCGACGCGCCGTGCCAACTTCACCTGAGCAAGAGTTACGTGGTTGATTCGCGTAGTCGACTTGCTCGTAACCAGATGCCAGATTGGGGATTGACCGCCAATTTCGGCCGCATATTATCAATGCGCTTCATTCGGATAGCCACAAGTTATCTGGCCATGAACGTCGTCGAGAAGCATACCAGCCCTGATGGGTTCTTGCGGCTCATTGTCGTTCGCGAGGTCGATGGCGCTATCGCGTTCGACGGGTACTCTTGGCACACACACGGCGATATCCTAGCTTCGCTTTCGGAACTGTCTGAAAGCGAGGCGATCCGGCAGTTCGTGGAACAGATCATCCGGGACGAACAGATCATCGTCGTATCGCGGGTGAATGGCGAGGTTCAAGACATCTGGCCTACTGACGATCCGAGCGGTGAATTTAAGTACAAGCCGCCGGAGGAGTCCCTTGAATTCCGTCGTTGGAGCGGTCTCGCTGTCGAGGTCGAGGCCAGCTAACCAAACGCCGCAGCGGACCTGGCCCGTCGTGTAGGCATTCGTGTTATCATGCGCATATTCGGCGGCGCGGTCCGGTGAGCTTGTCGTTCGTACCAGGAGGCTTTGGCGAATTGTAGCGAACCCGTTTCCGGCGTGGCTGGCGGAGGTCGCGGCCGATGCCGTCGTGATCCGGCCTGACGATATCACCACCGAAGCTCGTGGCAACCTGTGGACGATCGGGCTGGACGAGGATCAACTGGCTGTCATCACGCCAGCGGAGGTGGAGGAGTTCGTTAGGGCGGTCTCGGCGGCACGAAGCCGGTGGCTAGCGGAGCGTGGAGCCGGGCCGATGCGGTTCTACTGCTGGTACGACGGCCAGGCCGGGCAGCTTCGATTCAGTTTAGTGTCCGCCGGTCACGCGGCGCTGCCGTTCGTTTGCCCGGTTGAGCCGGCCGCCGACTTGGCCGTGGTGGTCCGGGACTTTCTTAGGGTGGCAACCGAAGTGCCACCGGTGCCGCTACCGGTGTGGGTAACTACCGTGCCGTGAAGTGGCTGGGCAGAACCCGGCGCTACGGCAGACGGCGGGGATGATTGATTTCGGGGACATCAAGCTTTTCAGCGCCCTGCCGCTGTTGAGCTATCACGTTCGGCGACGCAGGGCGCAGCGATGGTGCGGCATGCCTTGGTCATCGTCTTGGGGGCCGTCGTCGGTTGCTTCGCTATTATCGCTGATGGCTGGCATGTAAACGCAAGGTGCGAACGGGCAGCAGTCATCTCTATTGGCACGTCAATTGCACCACCGCACGTCAACGTAGATCTTCTGCTGATCGACGCAGACGCAGAAACCACGAGAAAAGCCCAGCCCGTGCTCTTGTCATCCGCAGCACAGCGAGCGGTTTCTAACAAACCGAAAGGAATTGACAATGAGGCGTTTTTTGATCGTGCTCCTGCTACTTGTGGCCGGTGTCGTCGGCCTGGGCTTCTACCTGGACTGGTTTCACCTTTCAACGGGTAGCACGGACCAGAAGACCAATATCACCATCACGGTGGATCAGAACAAGATACGAGAGGACGAGGAGAAGGCGAAGGAGAAAGTGCAGGAGGCCGGGAACAAGCTGAAACAGCGAACCGGAACCGAAAAGAGCAAAGACGAAGGCCGCCGCCCATGAGGCCGCAGCTTTCGGGTGCATTGCTGATAATAGTGACTAAACTCTGACATGCGCTCCTCCGGGGGCTGCTCCACACATTGGAAATTAGCACACACGGTGCCGAGGTTCGCCAGCGAGGGGCGGGAATAACCAGTAGATAGGGTATCCTGGCCAAGCCGGGCAGCACTCTGACCCGCGAAATAGGCAGGGCTAGATTCTGGTAACAGCCTGACGCCGGTTTCGACAAGGAGCTCCACGATGAAATGGCCCAAGAATCTGGGAACCATCTTGCTAGCTTTTTGGCTTATTCTGTTTGGAGTGCTGACAGCGCCGTTCCTCAAAGTGAGTTTCGTCTACAGCGGCGACCTCTTGGCCGTGCTCGCCATCGCTGCCGGCGTCTGCCTTTTCTTGCGGCGACAATGACTACATTTCTGGCACGTTCGTCCACAGCAATAGCGGGCAACATTTTCGCCCTCCCAATTGCGCTCAACGCTGAGCTGAACACCACGCGCCCAGCCCTCCTGCCGAGTGTCTCGAAAGCGCCGTTGAGCCGGCCTTGTGCAGCGCTTGCGAGGGCATCTCCAGCCGAACACGGAATCGCGTGGGGCGAACCATTTTTCGCAGGCGAGGTTGGCCTTCGATAGAATTCCGGCAAGCGTTCCTTGGGCGACGCAATCACACTAGCCAGAGAGAGCACCATGTACCGTCTGATCGCCGCCAGCTGTGTGCTGGCAATGGGTCTATCGCTGCCGATGCTGGCCGCGGACGAGAAGAACGACAATGACAACCCCGCAGCCAAGAAGCTCAACCGCGACATTCCGCGGCACCAAGAGTTCCTCAAACGTATCGAGCAGAGCAATGGCGCAGGCGAAGTCATCTTCCTGGGCGATTCCATCACGCACGGCTGGGAAGGCCAGAAAGCCTGGCAGGAACACTTCGGCTCCTTCAAGCCGGTCAACCTCGGCATCGGCGGCGACCAGACTGGTCACGTTCTCTGGCGCATCACCGACGGCCATGAGCTGGACAACCTCAAGCCCAAGGCGGCGGTCATCATGATCGGGACCAACAACACCGGCGGCTACACGGCCAAGCAGATCGCCGGCGGCATCAAGGCCATCGTCGAGGAATTGAAGATGCAGAAGCCGGACATCAAGATCCTGGTGCTGGGGATTTTCCCACGCGGAAATTCTGGCGATGCGATGCGGAGCCTGGAACAGATCACCGAGGGCATCAAGCCCATCAACGAGGAACTGAAGAGGGAGCAGCCGGACCTCAGACGCCTGAACGATCTGCTCAAGAGTCTTGAACAACGGAAGCCAACGATTTCGGCGGCGAAGCTGAACAAGAAGATTGGCGAGATCAACGCCATCATCAGCAATCTGGATGACGGCAAGACCGTGTTCTACAAGGACATCGGCAAAGAGTTCCTGGATGAGAACGGCGGCCTGTCCGGTGAGATCATGCCAGACTACCTGCACCTGAGCGCCAGAGGCTACGACATCTGGGGCAAGGCGATCAAGGGCGATATCGAGAAGCTCGTCAAGTAGGCTGGGGAACTCGCTTCTTCGCGTACCTTAGATAGCCGAGCTTTTCGAGAGCGTGGCGGATGGCTTGTCGATCCCGTGCCCGATCGATCCGACGACGCGAAGACGGACCATAAGGGAAATCTGTCCCCGTCCGCAGTGCGCCTATTTACATCAAAGGCCATCTCTGGGTTCGGCGGCTATTCCGAGTTCAAATTACGCTCGACGAACTCTTTGGGCTCGGCCCGGACTACCTCAGCGACTGTTTCGAGAGCGAGGAATCGCGATGCTGCCTGAGTGAGGTTGCGCCGCGCCTTCTCAAGCTCATGACCAGGAACGCGGCGCGGCGGTGACGCTCTGCGCACGGTTTCCCAATCAGCATCAAGGTCAAACTCGGTAGTCCCGTGTGCGCTAACGTGCTGCTCTTGGGCGGCGTGCATTCGAGTGAACCGGACTCCATATCCGTCGATGACGGCCAAGGCATGTTGGACTTCGCCAAGCCAGAAGTCGAGGTTTGTCGCTTGGCCCGCGAGTTGATGCCGGTTTAGTGTAACGAATCGCGACAACTGCTTCGCAACCAAGTCCGCAATGTCGGTGGGAAACGTCACAGTCGAAGCTCCTGCATGCCTAATGTCCTGCCGCTTGGCTGCGAGCGGCGACACCCATGCTAGCGCGCTCGTCAGCAGATTGTTCGGCCTCATTTGCCCTTATTGTCTTTTTTATCTCGGATACCGGGCTCATCGCTTGGCTGAAAATCTCGCAGATTGGGAATGGATGCGGACAGAGGCGCAATGTCCTTCGGCTTGGCCCGCCATTCCTTGAATTGCGATAGGATCCGCTCCTGCGCCGCTGGGGCAAGGCCACTTTGCTTAACGGCAGCGGAGAACGCCTCAACACCGCGGCCCTTGAACTCCTTGAATAGCCAAGCCCGCAGATTTGTCCGTACCGTATCGTCGGCGTGTTCCAACAGCGCGGTTACTTGCGGTGCATCCCTCTCGCTGATAAACCCCCCGATAGACAAGGACGCACGCGTTGCACGGGCGTCCCTGGTCTTTCGGATGACTGCCAGCAGTTCGGCCGCAACCCGTTGGCGCTCTTTTTCAGGCAGCTTTTCCGGCTTGATTTTCTGGAACCCTACAACCGCCGCAAGCCCATAGTAGGCCGCTCGTTTCTCGGCCAGTCCACGGAATAGCGACGCCAAGCGAATGTCCTCTGGCATGAGATCCGAGTGGATCAAGAGATTGGAAACCGCCTGAGCGTTTTCCCATTTCGCGAGGACCGATCGGATGGCCGAGGTATCGTCCGCGCCAAGGGTTTTCAACTTGCCGAGAGCATCCCCCACGTCGTCCAGATCCTCAGTCGTCAAAAATGCTCTCAGTTCGGGGCTCATCTTCTGACGCCCCAGCTTACCCTCCTCCTTGGTGGGTGGCTGGGCCAGGCTGTCCGAGCATGCCCAGACCATACCAAGGCACGTCATGAGGAAAAACCTCTTGCTCACCGGAGACCTCCCTGTTTCTGAGCGCGACGGTCGTCGCAACTACTGCATGTAGTCACCACGCGCGCAGTCGAACAAGGGCCAAACGACCAAGACCAGCAGCGGCGGCCTACACAGCCTCGACACACTTTACTGAGTCCGTCTTCGGCGAATTCACGACGGTCGATACTTCGTTCTCAACCAGGAATGATTTCGGTGCCGGCTTCAACAGTTCGGCGGCGGCTTCGGGACTAATCGCACCAGGCTTCAACCCGCGATCCACGGCTAGGCCCGTCAGAATCAGTGGCATGCGGTCGCGGTACGGTGCCACCAATTCATTGGAATCTGTTGTAACAATCGTGCAACTTTCGACAGCATTCTCACCCTCCGGCTGTTAATGCTCCCAGAGCCCTGCGAACAAGAACGCCTTGCGGTCCTTCCGGTGAAACCAATGCGTATGCTGGACCTTGCCAACCGCTTTCCATTCGAAGAACCCATCGGCCGGGATCACGCAACGCCGCTTCTTGAACGCCTCGCGGAATGACGGCTTGTGTGCCAGCGTCTCGGACCTGGCGTTGATGAGCGAGTAGCCGATCTTGAGGTCCTTGGCCCACCACGGCACCAGGCCCCAGCGCAACAATACAGCCTCGCGCTTGCCGGCGTCGTTCATGCGCGCCGCGAGCACAGTTTGCCATGGCGCGACGTTGTACCGCTTGCGAACGTCGGGGATAGATTCGACACCGAGCACTTCGGCAAGTTCGCCCGGTTCGACGCTGATCGTGAATCGTCCGCACATTCGCGCACCCTGTCCAACCTTCAGTAGAGCTTGCTTCGTTTTGGAAGCGATCTCATTTTTCGCTCTTCGGCGAATTCTTTTTTCCGATGTCGGCGAGAAGTTTCTTGAAGTCCGCGCGGTCGCGCAGCGAGTCGAAGTCCTTGGCCATGTGGGCGGCGTCCCGGTAGCCAGCGTTTACCGCTTTACTCAACAACTCGATTGCGCGGTCGGCGTATTCCTGCTTTTTGTCCGTGACCTTCCCGCTGGCGATCGCATAAACACAGGCGAAGTCGTACCATTGGCCCGCGTTCCAGCCATCCGCTTTTGTCAACTCGGCAACTTCGGCGACCGCGCCGACGACTTGTCCCGCATGAACGCGAGAATTCGCTCGCGCGGCGCGTAATACAGGTTGCTGCGATTTGGGGCTGAGTTCGATTGCTTTGTCCCAGTCCTTGGCAGCTTCGGTATGATTCTGAAGATTATCGTAAGCCGTTGCTCGATTCTCATAGCTGTTTCGGAGAAATCTCTTGGCCGTAACCGAGCGGCGATCCAGATCATACGCAGCTGTGAGCGAGCGGATTGCTTTGTCGAACGCGACTAAGCTTTCCGTCGAATGGCCGCCATCCCTTTGGAGCCGGCCGTAATTGCAATAACTACCGCCCAGATCGACCTGATACTCCGGCACGGCAGGGAACTCGGTGGCCAGTTTCTCTTGGATCCCGAGTGCTTGTCGGAACTGCATCTCCGCTTCGGGACGTTTGCGCATGGCGGTCAGAAGAACACCTAGGTAGTTTTGGATCCTCGCCAGTTCTTGGCGGTACGCTGGCACCGAGGGGAACTCTTTGGCCAGCTTTTCCTGGATCGCCTGGGCCTGCCGGCACTGACCCTCCGCGTCGCCATGTTTGCCCAAGTCGGCTAATAGAACCGCCAGGTTGTTGTGGCTCTTCGCCGAGTCCTGGCGGTACTTTGGCACGCCGGGGAACTCGGCGGCTAACTTCTCCAGAATTGCCAGGGCTTGCCGGTACTGCTCCTCCGCCTCGACACGTTTGCCCAAGCCACCCAACAGAAGCCCCAGATTGTTGTGACTCATTGCCAGGTCGCTGCGGAACCCCGGCACGGCGGAGAACTCGGCGGCCAGCTTCTCGTGGATCGCCAGGGCTTGTCGATACTGCTCCTCCGCCCCGGCACGTTGACCCAACTCGGCCAGCAGAGTCCCCAGGTTGTTGTGGCTCCCTGCCAGTTTCTGGCGGTAATTCGGCACGCCCGGGAACTCGGCCGCAAGCTTCTCCTCGATTGCCAGAGCTTGCCGGTACTGTTCCTTCGCCTCGGTGCGTTTGCCCAGGCCGGCCAACAGATTCCCCAGGTTGTTGTAACTCATCGCAACATCCTGGCGGTACTCTGGCGCGGCGGGGAGCTCGGCGGCCAGTTTCTCGAAGATCGCCAGGGCTTGCCGGTACTGCTCCTCCGCCTCGGAACGTTTGCCCAAGTCAGTTAGCAGAGCTCCCAGGTTGTTGTGGCTCGTCGCAACATCCTGGCGGTATTCGGGCACGGCGGGGAGCTCGGCGGCCAATTTCTCGTGGATCGTCAGGGCTTGCAGGTACTGTTCCTCTGCCTCGGCGCCTTTGCCCAAATCGGCCAGCTGAATGCCAAGGCATTGGCGGCTCCTCGCCAGTTCCTGGCGGTATTTCGGAATGGCGGGGAACTTGGCTGCCAGCGCTAGATACTCGTCGCGAGCCATCTGAAAGGCCGCCGCCGATTCTGCTTTACGGCCCAATCGATACTCGATGAGACCGACGCGAAATGCTGCCGCCGCCGTGCGCGATCGAGATTGCTCGTCCTCTGCCTGCTCTCCCGTGAATTCCTTGTAATACGTCAAGACCTGCGTCAGGAACTTCTTCTGCTCTGCGCTTATCTCCTTCTGAGTCGTCAGCGAATTTCCAGTCACGGACGAAGTCATCGCGTCGAGCGCTTCACGCGTGCGATCGCGCGCCTTCTGCGCGGCATCGCGCTGCACGTCCGCAAGTTGTCGCTGCTCGCTTTCGGCCAGCCTCGCCGTGTCGGCGCGATGCGCTGCTTCAAGAGCCGAATCTTCCGCCCGCCGTGCCCGGATCGCTTGCCAGCAACTCGCAGCCACGCCGAAGACGAGCGTGGCAATGATCGCTCCGGCCGCCACTGACACCACCCGGCTCCGCTTGCGCTGTTCCGTCGCTTGCACTTCGAAACGCGCTCGATTCAATTCCGCTTGTTTTGCTCGATTCTCCGCCGCTTGTCGCAATGCCGCGATTTCTCTTGCCACCATGGATGCATCGGCGGGCCGATCGTGCGGCTCGAACGCTAGGCAGCGCTTGCACAGAGAAACGACTTCCGGATCGGCGCCGCTGGCATCCAGTCGTCCGAAGGCTTCCTCTGTCTTGCCACGCATGGCATTTATTCGCACCGAATCGACGTTAACTCCGCCGAACGGTGGCTGGCCGCTGACCATGACGCACAGGATCGCGCCCAGTCCAAAAACATCGGCACGCTGATCGATCTTGCTTCCCTCCGCCGCCGCCTGCTCTGGGCTCATAAACGCGGGCGTACCCATGATGCTTCCAGCTTGCGTTTCTGAATCACGCGCCGAGCGGATTTCCGTCGCGGCGATGAATTCGGCCGGTTCGGGCTTCTCCTCGCGAGCGGCTGTCTTCGTGAGAACTTTGGCCAGTCCCCAGTCCATCACCTGCACTTCGCCAAAAGCGCCGACCATGACGTTCGCGGGCTTCAGGTCGCGGTGAATCACGTCATGCGCGTGCGCGTAGCCGACCGCTTGGCAAATCGATTCGAAGATGGCCAGCCCATTGGGCAAGGCCGCGTCCGCCGTTGCCGCGCGTTCCGTATTCGCCCCGCTGTCATCGCGCTTCGCTAATAAACCATCAAGCGTATTGCCTTTGATTAGCTTCATGGCCAGAAAGGGCCGACCGTCGAACATCTTCCCGACTTGATAAATGGCGGGTATGCCCGGATGCTGGAGCTGGCCGGTAATACGCGCCTCTTCGAGGAAGCGTTCAGCCGTGGTGGAATTGGGCGCGTACTTTTCCTGAAGAATCTTGACGGCAACGTCGCGCTGCAGCGCCAGGTCGCGCGCCCGGTAAACGACACCCATGCCGCCACGGCCGATCTCGCCGCCAAGCTCGTAACCGGGGACCGCGTGCATCCGACTTTCAAAAGCCGTCGGCGAATCTGATTGCACCGCCGGCAGCTGCGTCGCAGTTTCAGAAATCGAAGGTCCGACGCTCGCCGTGACTGCGGGTGCGGAAGGCGACGCAGGCACCTGTTTACTTCTATGGCGAGAATTCTGCTCGGACCGCGCGGCAGTCGAATCATCTCCATCCGGCGCGCTCATCTGGGAAGTCCCCCGGGGCGAATCGTTTGAGTAAATGCTCCGCGACTAAACAGCGTCGCTTTGTGTCGCGGCAGCGTCGTGGCTCCCGTGCAAGAGAAGGACGCCCACCGGACGAAATCGCAAAACTATGACGCTGCGAGCCAGCGCGGACGTTCTTGCGACCGTTGGCAGGTCATTTTCCGCTTTGATGCGGTGCTTGGCAATAATTCGGCCGAATTCTTTTCGGCAGCCCGCTCGACCGCCATAAGTCGCTTCTCGACTTCACAGGCTCTAAGTTTCCCAGATCCCGGAGCACGTGTAGGGGCGAATGGGGCGCAGCTGGCGATAGGCATTGATTCGCATAGAACATGGGCGGCTTATCTGTCTAACCCCGGAGAAACGTCATGATTCGGCGACTGACGGCGATGGTGGCGCTGGGAGTACTCGTGCTGACGGCCAGTTCGGCCAAGGCGGACGATCAGGAGAAGTTCCAGGGCGTCTGGAAGGCTGACAAGGCGGTGGAGGGCGGCATGGAGACATCGGCCAATGAAGTTTCCAAAATGTCGATCGAGTTCAAGGGGAACAAAGCGATTCCGCGTCGTGGGGGCCGAACGGAGAAAGATGCCGAATTCAAGCTCGATAGCTCGAAGAGTCCGAAGACCATAGACATCAAAGAGCAGGGTAGTACGACGGTGCTGGGCATTTACGAGTTCGATGGCGACAGGCTGAAGATCTGCTTCGCCAAAGAAGGGGGTGAGCGGCCAACGAAGTTCAAATCGCCGGAGGGGTCAAAAATCTCGTACTTTGTGCTGAAGAAACAGACCAAGTGAGAGACAAGCAGGCGAGCTGCTTGGAAAAGTCTCTGTGGCTCGATGACCGCGCGGCTTCATGATGATCGACGACGAAACACAGAAAGCCCTGAACGACCATCTCAACACGTTTTTCAAAGACTCGCACTGCCCCGTATGCAACGGCGAGACGTTCACTCTTTGCGATCCGGTGGCAATGGCTGGCGTCGAAACGCCTCTCACGGACGAAATTAAACTGAGCGGCGTCGCCAATGTCTATTTCCCTTCCTCGTGCTAGGCGTGCGGGTTCACTTACTTTTTCATGGCCAACGCAATCACCAAGAAGCGCGTCCAGGTGAAGCGCCCTTCGAGCGGCTAACCTTGCGGCATGGCGGTTGCGTGGTACGCTGGCGACATGGGATGCCACGGCCGACGAACAAAACGGGACATGGACTACATTCTAAAGTCCGTCGCCCTGTATTCCGCTATGGAGAAAGCCACGAGCGAAGAGGAATTCCAAAGACTGCTCGCGGCAGACGGCGCGCTGAACGATGCCCGCAAGAAACCGCGTTTCAAATGCCGAACGCTCGCGCAGATGAGGCGACCATTTCACGGCGACGCGCCCAGCACACCCGGCCCGAAGCTGCCAGTAGATAAATAATGCGGTCCAAGCGTAGAGGCTTAGTGTTTGACGACCTTGATGTCGCGGATTCGAAGTACAGTCGGGTGCATGCGGCTGTCTTGTATGACCTCAAGCCTGCCTTCAATCAGGAACGGGCCAACAATGTCAATTGGACGCATCGGGTCGTACTTAGTTGGCGCATCTTTTTTGGCGATAACCCACATTTCCCAGATGACTCTCGGATTTCGGCATGATATTTGCGCCAAGACGCTGAAAAACGGGCGTTTTTGCCGATTCCCTGCCACGATGATCGAGGAACCCAATGGGTGACCGCCCAAATGACCCCCTTCGCGTCGAATTCGACCGCCACCTCAAACTCGAATTCCACGGTTGCACCGTCACCAGCGATGCCGGGCTACTCGCCTACCGCGAACTCGACGATGTCCTGGGATTGACCGGCCCGGTGGCAAGCGGACCGCGCGATGCCCGCACTGGCCAGAACTCTCAACAGACCCTGGAGGCCCTCCTCCGCCCGTCCATTTACAGTCGCCTGGCAGGCTATGAGGATGTCAACGACGCCGAGCGTCTATGCGTCGATTAATGTGCGTGTTGCAATTGAGCAATAAAGCTATGCGAGGAAACCGCCAGCGAGTGCGGCGAAGCTGCCTCGGACGTCGAACGTAACTTGTTACGCATAGCGGATGTATGCGACGACATACAAAGTGATGCGATGAAAGCTGAAATTGGGCCGGACAGGATTCGAACCTGTAACCAAGGGATTATGAGTCCCCTGCTCTGCCGTTGAGCTACCGGCCCTGGTCTGACCTCAGCATATTCCGATGCAATCACGCCTCCAAGCGGACATGGCGCCGGTCCGCGGCCAGTGCGATTGCAGTACACTGATGACATGGCGGCGAGCGATTTGGTTCTGGCTTTAACGGGCGCGAGCGGCGCACCTTACGGGGTTCGCCTGCTCGAACTGCTGTTGTCGGCCGGGCGATCGGTTCATCTCGTCGTGAGTAGCGCCGCAGCCCAGGTCGTCAGTCAGGAACTCGAACGCACCGTGCGGCTCGAAGCATTTCGTCCGCAGGACCTCCTCGGGTCGGAGGCGATCGAGCGACTCGGGCCAAAGCTGACCGGCCTGCACTACCACCACTTCCAGGACTTCTCGGCCGGAATCGCCAGCGGATCGTTCCTCACCGGCGGCATGGTTATTTGTCCGTGCAGCATGGGGACGGTCGCGGCGGTCGCCCACGGACTATCGCAAAACCTGATCCACCGCGCCGCCGACGTCCACCTGAAGGAGCGGCGGCGGCTCATCCTCGTGCCGCGCGAGACGCCGCTGGGACTGGTGCAACTTCGCAATCTCACAGCCTGCGCCGAAGCGGGTGCCGTTGTTTTGCCCGCGATGCCGGCGTTCTACACGAAGCCGCGTGTCGTCGGTGACTTAATCGACTTTTTGGTCGGTCGAATCTGCGATCAACTTGGCGTCGAGCACCATCTCTTGCGTCGTTGGGGCGTTGATTGACGGCCCAAGTCTCGATCCGCTCCAACCGCAATGATTGCTTTGCGCCTTGGCGGCTTTGCGCGAGATCATTTCTTCTTGGCCGCCTTCTTCCGCAGGCCCTTGAGCGTACCCCAATCGACGACTTCCGTCGTGGCCTCGCCGATCGACCGGCAAAGCTGGCGCACTTGCTGCAGCATCTGCACCGTCTTTTTCCGCAGCGTCTTGCCCGACGAGCTTTCGACATTCAGCCGCAAGAGCGGCTCGTTGTTGGAGCGGCGGATGCTGAACCACCAATGCGGTTTGTAACCGGGCATGACTTGGCGATAACGCTGGCCGTCTTCGTCACCGGGGGCGAAGGCAAACAACGCGGCTTCATCCGCGAACTCCTCCACCTTCGGCGTGTAAACGCTAACGCCGTCAATTTCGAGAACGTAGGAATTGCCGCCCTCGCGATAGCTGGCGGCGATCTGATCGACGACTTGCTTGCTGATATTCTGCCAGTCGTCACTGTGAACGCGGATGTTGATTTCGCCGGAATGGTGCCAGCAGGGCAACAACTCGATGATCTGCGCTACCGTCTGGCCGCCTGCGTGCAACGACTGCCAGAAGGCCATGAGAGCGATCAAGCCCGAGTCCTGGTAATAGCTCTCGGGGAAATTGTAATGAGCCGACGATTCGCCGCCCCAGACTGCCTTGACCTGCTGCATGGCCGCCTTGAGCGTGTCTTGGCCGACCTTGCACAGGTACGGCGTGCCGCCGAATTGTTGAATCGTCTCCACGACGCCCCAAGAACATGTCCCGGTAAATGCGACCGACTTATCCGAGCCGGTGATCGGCGGCAAAATGATCGAGATGATCGCTTCGAGCAGTTGATCGCCGCTAATGACGTCGCCATTCTCATCAACCATGAAAAGTCGATCGGCGTCACCGTCGAAGGCCGCGCCGAATAGCGCGCCGCTTTCGCGTACCGCTTTGCCAAGCGCGTCGAGCGCTCCCGGCAAGCCGGGATTCGAGGGCCGGCTCGGGAAACGGCCGTCGATCATTGCCGCAATCGCTTCGATCCGTGCGCCGGGAACCTCCGCACGCAGTGGCTCAACCAAGACGCTCCCCACGCCGTTTCCCGGATCGAGGACGATTGTCCCGGTGAAATTCGAGCGATCTGGCGCCCAACCACAGGCGTGATGAACGAAATCCCGAACCAGCGGAACGGGTGTGCCGGGGAAGGGCAACGCAGTGCCGGAAGACGCTTCCGCGCGCACCGACTTGGCATCCGCTTCGAAATAGGGCTTCAAGTAGGTCGGGCGAATCGTGTCCAAGCCGGGCAGCGCACCCGTCTTGATCGGCCGGACCATTTTGATGCCGTTGTATTCGGGAGGATTGTGCGACGCTGTGATCATGACGCCCGCATCAGCGCCATTCTGCCGCGCCCCCGCAGCCCAGCAAACCGCATCCGTCGTCGCCAGACCGGCCGGAAGCGCGACTCCACCGCCGCTCGCGATACCCTCGATCAACGCCGCGTAAACTGCCGGAGACGTCAACCGCCCGTCGCGCCCGACGACGATCTTGGGAGCGTCTTTCGCGCCGGAGTTGCCGTCCTTCAGATAGCGCACCAGATAGCGGCCGACGAAGAAGGCCAACTCTTCGTTCACTTGCCGTGGATAATCGCCGCGGAAATCGCTGCCGCGCTCGAACTGTTTCGGGTCGATCATCGCTCATTCTCTCAGGAGGTATCGTTCGGGCGAACCGAGTAGTTTGTGTGAAGATTCGGTGACGATGGACTGTCACCGGCCGAGTCGCCGACAGGATATGCTACAGCTGATTCCGCCAGCTGCAATTGAAGCAGCTCACGTAATTCTGATTTCAGCACGTTGGCAGCTGGAAGCCGAATCGCGGGCAAAAACCGCGCGAAGACTGCTACAATTAAGCCATTCGTGGGGCATTTGCGAGCCATGACCGAGCCGTGGTACAAGGATGGCCTTCAATTCACCTGCACGCGTTGCGGCAATTGCTGCACTGGCGAGCCGGGATCGGTCTGGGTGAACGACGAGGAACTCGCAGCCATTGCCCAATTACGCGGCGAACCAGTCGAGGAAGTCACGGCGATGTATACTCGACAAGGCCATCGCGGGCTGACGTTGAGGGAAAAGCCGAACGGCGACTGTGTCTTTTACGATCGCGAAGGCGGCTGCACGATCTATTCGATTCGACCCAGGCAATGCCGCACCTGGCCGTTTTGGGACAGCAATGTCAAGACGCCCGCGGCCTGGGAGCGCACGAAGTCGGTTTGCCCTGGTTCCGTTCGCGGCGAATTGATCCCGGCTGAGGAAATCACGCGCCGTTTGAAGGTCATCAAACTGTGAATACCGCCAGCGTGGGCCAATTGGTCCACGACTTATACGCCGAGGTCGATGCCGCCGTGGCCGCCGCGGGACCCAAGTGTGACGCCAGCGGCCGCTGCTGTCGATTCAAAGAGTGGGGCCACGTCCTTTATCTCAGCCAGATCGAAGCGGAAGTGCTATTGTCCGCCGCGCCTCCATATCAATCGCCAGTGTCGCCCGACTTTTGCCCCTTTCAAAAAGAAAACCTGTGTACAGCCCGCGAGCCGCGGCCGCTGGGCTGTCGAATCTACTTTTGTGATCCTGCCTATCAGGAAGTCGGCAACCGGATCATGGAGTCGGCCCTGTCGAAGCTCAAACAACTCGCCCGCGAGCATGACCTCGACTGGCGCTACGCGCCGCTCCACGTTTTCCTGAACGAATCGGCATCCGGCAAGGGCGAGGTCCAGTCCATCCCATCGACTCGAATTCCACTGGCGATTGTGTCGTAATCCACTGAACAGGCGGGCCATATCGCCTTTTTCTGGCCGAAATCGCCGGAGTTTCTATCACTATCTAGCGTTGAGCCTGTTTTTGCGTTAATCTTGCACATATTCGAAATCACCGTGACCGGTTCGCTCCGCGTTGCTGCTGCTGGGCTGCGGAAGAGCGCCGGGTTTGTCAGCACGAGGGTACTTACATGAGTTCGCCGCAGTTCAACATTGTCGGCGGCCCGGACAAAGGCCGAGTCTTCCCGGTTCATCCCGGCAACAATCAAATGGGCCGCCACCAGGAGGCGACTTACAAGCTGAGCGATCCGCGCGTTTCTCGCTATCACTGCGAGATCGTGGCCGAGGGCGGCAAAGTCGTCGTCAAGGACGCGGGCGGCTCGGGCGGCGTGCTCATTAACGGCAAAAAGATAACGGAACACACGCTGGAGAACGGCGATCTCCTTCAGGTCGGCGAGACGCTGATGAAGTACCAGACTGAACCAGCCGCTGCATCGAGCACGATGACCAACCTGTCCCAGCCCGCCGAGCATGACCCCGAGTCGGTCGCCCAGCTTGCGGAGCTATCCGGACGGCGACTGTCGCGCTTCGAGATCGGGAAGGTTCTCGGCCAAGGCCAGGCGGCGATGGTCTTCAAAGCCGTCGATACCACCGACGGCAAGATGGTCGCGTTGAAGGTCATGCTGCCCGAGTTCGCCAAAGACACCGAGGAAATGGATCGCTTCGTCCGCGCCATGAAGACGGTCACGGCGCTGAAACACCCCAACCTCATCGCCTTCCGCGGCGCCGGCAAGAACGGCCCCTATTGCTGGGTGGCGATGGAGTATGTCGACGGCGAAACGATGACGGAAATCATCAAGCGCATCGGCGTCGCCGGCATGCTCGACTGGAAGTACGCCTTCCGCGTCGGCGTTCACATTGGCCGCGCCCTCAATTACGCCCACGGCGAAGGCATCATTCACCGCAACGTCACGCCGCCGAATATCATGCTGCGGACCGAGGACAAGCAGGTTCTGCTCGGCGACTTGATGCTCGCCAAAGCGCTCGAAGGATCGCTCGCCAAGCAGATCACCAAGCCGGGCGAACTGGTCGGCGACGTCGCCTACATGTCGCCCGAAAGAACTCGCGGCACCGGCGAAGGCGTGGACGGCCGCAGCGACCTGTTCAGCCTCGGCGCGACCATGTACGCCCTCCTCACTGGCAAATCGCCCTTCGCCGGCACGACGCTGGTCGAAACCATCACCCGCATCCGAAAAGCCGAACCCCTCAAGCCGACGACATTCCAGATGGGAATTCCCGGCATGTTCGAGGCGGCGGTCATGAAGACGCTTTCCAAGAATCCCGACGACCGCTACCAGACGGCCGGTGAATTCGTCGCGGAGCTCGAACGCATCGGCAAGTACAATGGAGCCTCGGCTTAGACTCCGGGAATTTGGCGGCTTTTCGTCGCTGATTGCGACTGTAAGATAACGGACTAACCGTTTCTCTGTTCTTTCATGGGATGTCTCAATGAAACTGATCCGTACCCTGTTCGTCGTGTCGGCCGTGGGGACTGGCTTGGCTTTGATTCAGCCGATGCAACCGAGCTCGGCGCGGGCGGACGATAGCAAAGCCGCTCCGAAGTTCTCCGAAGACGTCGGTCCATTCCTCAAGAAGTACTGCTCCAATTGCCACGGCGGCGATAAACCCAAGGCTGGCATTGTCCTCGACGGCTCCTACGACGGGCTCATGAAGGCGACTCGTAAGAGCAAGCCGATCGTTACCGCCAGCTCGACCTCCAAGAGCCTGATGTACAACTGCATCAGCGGTTCCAACGGCGCCAAGCGAATGCCGCCGCCGATGGCCCAGGACAAGCCGAGCAAAGACGAGGTCAAAAAGGTCGGCGAATGGATCAAGGCTGGCGCGAAGAACGACGAATAGGTTCACTTCGAATCGCCTCCATTTCGGATTCGCTACTCCGCGTTCTGTGCATTCTCTGCGGTTATGATCTGGTAGACTGAACCGCAGAGAGCACAGCAGACGCGGAGAGTTCGGCTGCGAATCCAAAATGGGGTGCCGCATGACCCTCGAACGCGACTCGCTCGGCGAGATCGACGTCCCCGACGACGCCTATTACGGCGCTGAGACGGCGAGGGCACGCGACAACTTCCCCATCGCACGCCGCGGCCTGCCACTCGAGTTGATTCACGCTCTCGCTCAAATCAAACAAGCCGCCGCTCACGTCAACTCCGCCCTCGGAATCCTTTCACCCAAACTTGCCAAAGCCATCATCGCCGCGGCAGGCGAAGTCGTGGCCGGGAAGTACGACAATCAGTTTGTCGTCGATGTCTTCCAGACCGGCTCAGGCACCTCGACCAATATGAACGCCAACGAGGTCATCGCCAAGCGAGCCAATGAACTCCTCACTGGCAATCGCCAGCCCAAGGACCCAGTCCATCCCAACGACCACGTCAACCTCGGTCAGTCCAGCAACGACGTCTTCCCGACCGCGATCCATCTTGCCGCTCTGCTCGCGCTCGACCGCGACCTCATCCCTGCTCTCGATGAGCTTCGGCAGGCATTCGCCCAAAAGGCCCGCGAGTTCGACGACGTCACCAAGATCGGCCGGACTCATTTGCAAGACGCGACGCCCGTGCGGCTCGGTCAGGAGTTCGCTGGCTATGCACGCATGATCGAGCGCGGCGGGCAGCGGCTGGCGGAAGCGCGACCAGCACTCGAGGAAGTCGCGCTCGGCGGCACCGCCGTCGGCACCCGACTGAACACTCATCCCGAGTTCGCCGCGCGCACGCTTGCCGACATCAATAGCCACGCCGGCCTGAATTTGCGTCCGGCCGAGAACTACTTCGAGGCGCTCGGCAGCCGCCACGCGATCGTCGCCGCCAGCGGAGCCCTCAAGACCATTGCCTGCGACTTGATGAAAATCGCCAATGACCTGCGCCTGCTGTCGTCGGGCCCG
>Ga0207109_1049_pt1 | contig 26797 bp, 25 predicted proteins | sample Alteio_BWMinHeat_73_FD_153584 | JGI IMG/M metagenome (GOLD analysis project Ga0207109, IMG submission 153584) | Enriched cells from forest soil in Barre Woods Harvard Forest LTER site, Petersham, Massachusetts, United States -... | ecosystem: Environmental > Terrestrial > Soil > Temperate forest >... | reverse complement strand
CGAAGGCGGGCTGAAGCCGCCCCTACAAAACCGTCGGAGAATTCCAAAGGATTCGTGGCCGGCTAATCGCAGGAGGGAAGGACGGGGTTAGTTTTTGCGGAGGCGGTCGAGGAGCATGAAGAGGAAGACGCCGACGATGGCGTTGACGGCGGCACCGATGGCGAGGTGCATGGTGAACCAGGGTTCGGGTTGGGCGAGCAAGAGGCGGCGAGTGAGGATGACGATGCCCTGGTGGACGCCGAAGAAGATTACGGTGAGAGCGAAGCGGGCGATGGGGTGTTCGGTGTCGAGACGGGCTCCGATGGATGAAGCGAGATAGCCGATGATCGTTTTGGCGATGCCGTAAAGGCCGATGGGGACGGTCGGGCCGCTGAGGCTGTCTTGCAGCAAGCCAATGGTCATACCGAGGAGCAAACCTGTGGAGGGATTGCGGCGGCTGAGGCCGAAATAAATCGTGAGAAGCAGCGGGAGATCGAGGAGCGCGAATTTCGGGAAATGGACGGGGATGGCGGTCTGAAGGAAGACCGCGATGATCGTCGCCATGACGATGGAGCCGCCGCGGAACTTGTGCACTTCGATGTGGGCTTCGCCCATTCTCAATTCATACGTATCGTTCATGGCTTAGCCGTCTTTGATTTGGACTGGGGCTCTTTTTTTGCTTCGGCAACCGGTTTCGCTTCCGCGATCGGAGCGCCAGAGTTTTTCGTGTCTTTGTTTTCGGATTTCGTGAGATCGAGCGGCTGCACCGAGAGCAGCACGATCACGTCTTCGAGGCTTTCGAGATTGGCGGCGGGCTTCAGGCGAATCTGCTTGAAGGGGTTACCGTCTTTGATTTGGGCGACGGTGCCAACGGGGAGATCGCGCGGGAAGATGCGGTCCATGCCGCTGGTGACGACGTGCTCGCCGATGGCAACGGTGTCGTCGTTGGCGACGTATTTCATCGAGAGCAGAGGTTCGCCGGCGCCGCCGACGGGACTCTGGATGTGGGACTCGACGAGCATCGCACCGACGCCGCTGTCCCTGTCGGTGAGCAACAGAACTTGCGAGGTGTTGGGATAGGTTTCGCTGATTTTTCCCACAACGCCGTCGGGAGTGATGACGCCCATGTTGCGGCGGATGCCGTCGTGCTCACCGCGATCGAGATAGAGGGTTTGCGTGGCCGAGTCGGCGCTGGCGGCGATGACACGCGCGGCAAGCATCGGAACCGTCTTGTGGTTTTGCCGGAAGTCGAGAAGTTTTGCGAGGCGATCGGCTTCGTCGGCCTTGTTCTGGAGCTCGTTGAGCTGAAGCTTGAGATCGGCGTTTTCGCGGGTGAGGCGCTCGTTGTCGCGGGCGGCGTTTTGCAGAGCGAAGTAGTGATTCCAGACGCCGCGAATGCCGCCGACGCCGCTGGCGCCGACACGTTCGAAGGGCGTGACCGCGCCCACGGTCCAGACACGAATCAGGCGTCCCTGTGAATCCCGGCGAATTTGTATCGCGAGAAACAGGATCTGAAGCACGACGACGCCGACGAGCAGGAAGAGGCTTTTGTGGCGAGAAGGAATGGCGACCATGGCGTTTAGAAAATCGAAACTCGAAATTCGAAAATCGAAATTCGGAACTCGATCGTTAAACCTCGAAACTTAAAATCAGACCCAAAACCGAAAACCGAACTGCGAAAAACTTAGTCGATGCTGACTTGGCGCAGCAGTTTGAAATCGCTGAGCATCTTGCCGGTACCGAGCACGACCGATGCCAAGGGATCGTCGGCGATGGAAACCGGCAAGCCGGTTTCTTCGCGGATGCGCTTGTCGAGATTTTTCAGGAGCGCGCCGCCGCCGGTGAGAACGATGCCGCGATCGCTGATGTCGGCGGAAAGTTCGGGAGGCGTGCGCTCAAGAGCCACGCGCACTGCATTCAAGATTGTCGCGACGCATTCGCCGAGAGCTTCACGGATTTCGCTGTCGTCGATGGTGACGGTGCGGGGCACGCCTTCGATGAGGTTGCGGCCTTTGACTTCCATCGTGAGCGGCTTTTCGAGGGGATAGGCCGAGCCGATTTCCATTTTGATCTGTTCGGCGGTGCGTTCGCCGACGAGGAGGTTGTACTTGCGCTTGAGATATTGCATGACCGACTCGTCCATTTCGTTTCCGGCGACGCGGACGGAACGCGAATAAACGATGCCGCTCATGGAGATGACGGCAATGTCGGTGGTGCCGCCGCCGATATCGACGACCATATTGCCGGACGGTTCGTCGACAGGAAGGCCGGCGCCGATGGCCGCGGCCATCGCCTGTTCGACGAGATAAACTTCGCTGGCACGCGCGCGATACGCGGAGTCCTGCACGGCGCGTTTCTCCACCGGGGTAATTTCGCTGGGAACGCCGATGACGATGCGGGGATGCACCAGAACGCGGCGGTTGTGCGCCTTCTGGATGAAGTGCGTCAGCATTTTTTCGGTAACTTTGAAATCGGCGATGACGCCGTCTTTCATCGGCTTGATGGCGACGACGTTGCCGGGAGTGCGGCCGAGCATGTCTTTTGCGTCTTTGCCGACCGCGACGACTTCACCGGTGGCTTTGTTGATGGCGACGATGGACGGCTCGTTCACGACGATGCCTTTGCCGTGCGAGAAGACCAGCGTATTGGCTGTGCCCAGGTCGATCGCCAGGTCGGACGAAAACAGACTGAAAACCGACCTGAGGTTGTAACCGTTCTTATTCATCCCTCGATCCTCCGCGGAGATTTCTCTCCGCTGCCCGGGAAACGCGCTGCTTCAGACCGAAACGCGATCCAATTGTCCCCGACCGTCACGACCCGCAAAGAACGCGTTTCGGTCGCCCACAGATTCGGCGCGTTGTCGCAAATTGCGCCCCTGCATCTCTTCCATCGGCCCGCGCGCTGCATTCCATTACGGAACAGTTTGCGCGGACGCCCGCGATAATTAACGCGGAACCACGATCGACACTTGCCGGTTCGCCGTTCCACCGCGGCGATTCTGGCCGATCACAACAATAGTGTGCTCGCCCGGCGTCAGCGGATCGGTGAAATAACGGAAGCTGCCGTCCGGAGCGATGTTGGGTACTGTCTGCCCGTTCACGATGAGCGCAGCGCCTGGCTCGGCGTGGCCGATGATTTCGGCGACGCGGCCGTGAAGCTGCGTGTCTTGAATATCGAGCACCATTTCCTGGGTCTTGCCCTGCGCGACGAGCGTGAACTTGAAGGTGTCGCTGACTTCGCTCGACTGCTTCTTGGCGTCGGTGGCGACGACGTTCCAGAAGTAGTCGCCTGCATCGAGGCCAGTGATGTCGACGCTGGTGCCGGTAACGGTCGGCTGTTTCACAGTCTTGGTGAACATCGTCGTCGAGCTGATGCGGAGAGTGTAGGAAACGGCGTCCTGCACGGGCTTCCATTCGAAATGGATGGAAGTCTGTTTCGGATTTTCGCCGATGATCGGAGCCAGATTCAGAGGCTGAACCGGTTCGGGAGGCGCGAGAACGTCGGTCTTGGTGATGCGGCCGTCCTTAGGCAAAACGGCTTTCTGGAATTGCGCAAGTTCGATGCGCTCGGCGCCGCGCTGCACTTCGGCAGTACCGCGGGCCATGACAACTTCGCTTTCCTTGGTATCAGGATCGGCCTTCACAGCCGCGCGAGAGTTCGAAGCCAGTTGAGCGGTGGAATCTTCGAAGGTGACAGCCGCTTTCGAATCCGGCGAAGTCCAGTTCGGCGTCGCGAGATCGACCGACCCCGTGTTGATGTGGACGGCGACGCTGGTGGGCTTGTTGCTGGCCATCGTGTTTTCTTCGACGGTAATGAGCGTGTCGGGCTTGACGGTGTACGACGTGCGATCGCCGAAGGTGATGCGGGCGACGCCTTCCGGTCCGGTCTGGACGAGATCGCCTTTGTCGAGCGTGGTGTGGAAGTCGGCCTGAACCCAGTTGACCGAATTCACTTTTTTCACGAGAACTTTTCCGTCGAGGTTGACGAATTTTGCCTGCGTCTGGCTTGCGGCGACGGCTTCGCTGTCGCTGTTATCGATGGCGGTACTGATTTTCTTGATGGTGTTCTGGTAGAGGTTGGGGCTGATGAGGTAGAGCACGCCGAAGACGATCGAGGCGGCGATGATGATGTAGACGGCTACGGTTTTGTAAGTGACCGCGGTCCAATACACCTCGACCCGATGAATCTTCGGATTCGCCGCGGTGTCGGAAGTGCGGCGTGGGTCGATTGGGGTCTGCGTGGGCACGAGTTTTTGCGCACCGGTAGCGCAATTTTGAAGGCTAGCACAGCGTTTTGGGGGCGTCCAAAGCGGCGAAAAAATGGTTAGTCAAACAGCAAATAGCAGGTGCGAAACGCTGTGGAAGCGAGTGGGAAAGAGGGCGTATCAAGAGATTCGCGGCGCGTCGTTGTGCGCCTGGACAGGCATGTGGGTTTGCTTGGGCTAAGTGATTCTGGCGATTCGACTTTTAGCGGGTTGCGACTGCGGCCTGGGCGGTGTGAAGGCGCAGGAAGGCGAGCGTCAGGGGCCAGGCTTCGGCGGCGGCGGTGGGGTTGTACGATGAGCGCGCGTCGCAGAAGAAACCGTGGTCGGCGTCGGAGAATTCGACGTTGATGAAGTTTTTGCCGGCGTCGCTGAGGGTGTCGCGGACGGCGCGGACCATGTCCTGGGTGAGGTGCTTGTCTTTGCCGCCCCAGAAGAGGAGGGCTGGGCAGCGGAGGTCCTTGGCGCGGTTCAGCAGGCCGGGGTTGGAGCCTCTGGGCGCGATGCCGCCACCGTAATAAGAGGTAGCGCAGCCGAGCGGGAGAGTCAGACCGGCGAGGAATGCGGCGCGGCCACCCATGCAGTAGCCGACGGCGCCGATGCGGCCTTCGGCGACACCTTGGGCGGTGAGCCAGTCGAAGGCGGAGCGCTGGTCGGCTTCCATCTGGTCGTCTTTGAGCGCGTTGAGGTGAGGCACGACGGTAGGGAAGGCGTTGTAGTCGCCTTCGAAGCCGGGGCCGGTGCGATGGAAGAGTTCGGGAGCGATGGCGACGAAGCCTTCGCGGGCGAAACGCTGGGTGACGTCGCGAATGTGGGCGTTGACGCCGAACGCTTCCTGGAAGACGAGCAGTCCCGGGAGCGAGCCGCCGTCCGTGGGGCGAGCGGTCCAGGCTTGCATGGTGGTGGCGTCGGAGACTTTGAGTTCGACGTAGTCGCTGCGGATTTCCATTTTGTGAGTTGCTCCGTGGTCAGGGGTTTGAGTTGGTGCGTTTGATTCGCGACTTATTTATTTCTTATTGCTTGCTGCTTGGTGTTGCGTTCGAAGTTGCGTCGCGATCGAAGAATTTTTTCTTGTCGATGTTGCCTTCGATGGCGACGTCGAAAAAGCCGACCATCATTTCGTCGTAGGTTTGATCGCCCCAGCGGACGGCGCTGTCGGGATCGGGGTTGTGCGGATTGTTTTTGGAGTTGTCATACCAGGCGATGGCCTGGAGTTCGGTCCCCGCTTTCAGAGGGAGAGGGTCGGCGAGTTTGTAGCTCATTTGCCAGTGGAAATGGTAGTTCACGCGGAGGAGCGTCTCGACGGAATTAGGATTCGGCGAGATGCCGTTCGGATGCGCGCCGGTGGGATGCGGATCGTCTGGATGGACGATGTTGTATTCGAAACGTTTGCCGCGGAGGTGCATGTGGGGGAAGAGGCTGAGGAGGAGGGCGTCGTTGGGGAGCGTGCCGTGGGCTTCGACGCGATAGTCGGGGGCGCCGGGCGGGATGACGAAATGATCGTTGGTGAGTTGGAGAGTGAGGACGCGTTTGGGCGGCACGGCTTTTGCGAAACGGAGGCCGACGCGGGTTGTGTCAGCGCCGGCGTGGCCATTGGTGGTGTAGTGCATCTGGAAGACGAGGTCGGAGCCGGCGGGGACGAATTTCGCCATGGTGGCGGGGAATTCGTCGGGCGAGCTGCCGGGGGCATAAACGAGTAGGACGTCGGCGTCGGTCCAGTGAGCGCCGCGGCGATCTTCGGGATCGGAGAGGTCGTCGGCAGTGAAAGGGACGCCGATGGGAGCGTGGCGGAGCCAGTTTGAATTCGGCGGGCGGACGTAGACGACGGCGTGGTGGACGTTGGCGCGAAGAGAGGGGAGGACTTCGACGGATTGGATCCAGCGGTCGTCGGTGAAGTGGGTGGGGACGATTTCGTAGGTGTAATCGACGTCGCCGTCTGTGGGGATGGCGACGCCTTTGGTCATGGGGAGGATGAGGTCGGGCTGGGGGATGGTCCAGCTTTCGGACCAGTGGATCGGTGCAGGCGCGTCTTTGGGATTGCCGGCGGGCGCGTTGGCGGCGGCCCAGGCGGCGAGCGTGGCGATTTGAGTTGGCGTGAGGGATGGGTCGTTGGAGAAGTGTTGGCCGATGCCGGGGACGGCGAACCATGGGGGCATGGATTTGGATTTTGCATCGGCGGCGATGGCGGCGGCGTTGTTTTTGGCCTGGTCGTCGGTTTGGAGAGGCATAGGGGCGATGCCGGCGGAGCGGTGGCAGGTTTCGCAGTGGTGTTGGAGGATGGGGGAGATGTCGCGGTAGAAGGTAGGAGATGTGGTGGATTTAGTTTGAGATTGCGATTGTGCGCGCAGAGTGAGCGATAGGAATGCGGCTGCGGCGAGTACGACGGATGCGACGAGAGTCAGCGTGAGCACGCGCACTGTGCGATTTGGATTTGCGGGTTTCATTTTGAGCGCGGTCGGTTTGATGTGGTCACGTTCGGGTGTCGCAGATTTTGACAGCAAGAGACTTCGATGCGGATTCAGTCTCTTGCGGATGACTTGTATTGGTGATAACTTCCCGTCGCGAAATTAGCCCGCCTCCGCACTGCGGACACGTAAGGACAAACAATACTCATGAACGTTCAGCAAGACCCAGCCGTTCCGGCGCGCCGGAATCGATTTGCTTTTGCACTGCGCTGTGTTCGTTTCGGTTTCAACATTTTGATTGTCGCAATTTTCGCGGCGATTGTTTGTTTTTCGAGTTGTTCGCTTGCCAGCGCGCAAGATTCGCAAAACAAACAAGGTGGCGGCAAATGCCCGGCCGCGACGCGAAAGGATTCGGTCGTCGATGTGCTGCACGGCGTTTCGATTCCCGATCCGTATCGCTGGCTGGAGGATCAGGATAGCGCCGAAACGCGAGCGTGGCTCGACGCGGAGAATGGGTGCGCAGAGGCGGCGATTCGTTCTCTGCCGGGGCGCGCGCAGATTACGAAGCGGCTGAGCGAACTTGAAAAGACGGATTCCTTCGGCACGCCGTTACAACGCAACGAAGATTATTTCTTCAGCAAACGGCCGGCGGGGCAGGATTTGTACATCATCTACCGGCGTCACGGACTCGACGGGGCGGATGAGGTTTTGATCGATCCAACGGGGATGAGCCCCGATCACACCACTAGTGTGGCCCTTTTTGGTGTCTCGGACGACGGATCGATCGTCGCCTATGGCATACGAGGCGGCGGTAAAGATGAAGTCACGATGCATTTTCTCGATGTGAAAACGCGGCGCGATTTGCCAGACGTTTTGCCGCTGTCTGACTACTACTCGATGGATTTCGAGCACGATAACCATGGCATTTACTACGGGCGGCACGATGACAATGGCCCGCAAGCGATGCATCACGTTATGGGCACGGACCCGAAAACCGACGTCGAGATTATGGGAAAGGGATATGGTCCCGAGGTCGGCATTTCGACGCAACTCTCGCGTGACGGTCGCGATTTGTCGCTCGTCGTTGCCTATGGGACGGCGAGCAAGCGTGCCGACCTTTACTTCAAGCATCTGGAAGGTGATTCGCCGGTTCAATCGATCGTGAACGATACGGAGTCCGTTTTTTTTGATCAGATCGAAGACGGTAAGGCGATCGTCTGGACGAACTGGAAAGCGCCGAAGTGGCACATCTATTCGGTAGACCTGAAGCATCCCGCACGCGATCAGTGGAAGGAAATTGTTCCTGAAAGCGACGCGTCATTCGAATCGGTCGCGCTGGTTGGAGGAAAAATCTATGTCCAATATGTGCGCAACGTCGTTTCGCAGGGAAAGATTTTCGACATCGATGGCAAGCCGGCGGGAGAGATTCCACTTCCGTCGCTCGGAGCGATCACTGGGTTCAGCGGGCTGTGGGAGTCGCCGGAAGTATTTCTAAACTTCGAATCGTTCAATATTCCCGTGTCGATTTATCGATACGATCTGCGCGGGCGCGATTTTAAGGCGTGGGCTTCGCCGAAAGTGCCGATCGATCCGAGTGCGTATACGGTGGAGCAGGTTTGGTATGAGTCGAAAGACAAGACGCGCGTGCCGATGTTTCTGTTCTACAAAAAGGGATTGGTGAAGAACGGGGTGACGCCGGTGTTGCTGACGGCGTACGGCGGGTTCAATGTGAATCTGACGCCGGGATTTTCGCCGACGGCAGTGGAATGGGCGGATGCGGGCGGGATATTCGCGCAGCCGAATCTTCGAGGCGGCGGAGAATTCGGCGAAGCGTGGCATCACGCAGGCATGATGGAGAACAAGCAGAACGTTTTCGATGACTTCATCGGCGCGGCGGAGTGGCTGATCGCGAATCACTATACGAGTTCGAGCAAACTCGCGATTCAGGGAAGCAGCAACGGCGGATTGTTGATGGGCGCGATGGTGACGCAGCGGCCGGATTTGTTTCGGGCGGTGGTCTGCGGGTATCCGCTGCTGGATATGCTGCGGTATCAGAAATTCATGAAGGGGTCGTTCTGGGTGCCGGAGTACGGGTCGGCGGATGACGCAGAACAGTTCAAATACATTTTGAAATACTCGCCGTATCAGAACGTGAAGGATGGGACAGCGTATCCGGCGGTGCTGTTTATAACTGGGGACGGCGATACGCGGGTTGCGCCGCTGCATGCGCGGAAGATGGCGGCGCGGATGCAGGCGGCGAACAATGGGCCGCATCCGATTTTGTTGCTGTATGACACGAAGTCGGGACATTCGGGCGGGCGGCCGCTTTTGAAACAAATTGAAGAGCAAACGGATTCGCTGGCGTTTGTGTTTTCGCAGTTGGGGGTTGGGGCGAAGTAAGTCGCGGAAGGCGCGAATGCGCGGAAGTGCTCGAGGTCGTCGGTTCGAGCGTGCTGCGGTTGTCTGGCCGTCTATTTACTAGCTTGGCCTAACACTCGTGAGGCGACTTCCTTTATAATGTGGTGTTTGACTACGCAGGCTGGAGCTTTCGGGAAATGGCATCAGGCGACAATCGGCAGCAACTTTTTTCGCGCATTCTGTTGGGCGCGGTGGTACTTGTTCTTGCGGGCGGCATGCTTCTGTACCTGGTGCCGAGCATGCCCGGCAACGGCGGCGAAGCATCCTCGACGGACACGGTAGCCACGGTTGGCAACGAGTCGGTCTCCATGGTCGAAGTTCGGCAGCAGCTCGCCGAGATCGAGCAGCGCAACCAGGTTCCGAAAGCGCTCGAGTCGCTCTATGCGCAGCAAATCCTGAAACAGCTCGTTTTCCAGAAAGAAATCGAATACGAAGCCAAGCGGCTGAACATTCGCGTGTCGGACGAAGAACGCGCGGAGCGCATTCGCCAGTTCCTGCCGACCGCCTACGATGGCGGAGCGTTCGTCGGTATGGACCGCTACGCGGCCGAAGTGCAGAGCCGGTTCCAGATGACGGTTCCGGTGTTCGAAGAGCAGATTCGCCAAGGATTGCTGCTGGAGAAGTTCCGCAAGCTGGTGACAGATGGCATCAGCGTCGGGCCGGCGGAGCTTAAAGACGAATTTTTGTATCGCAACGAGAAGATCAAGCTCGACTATGTGCTGATCAAGCCGGAAGACCTGGCGGCGAAGATCAATCCGGACGAGGCGGAGATCAAGGCAGCCTACGAGAAGAGCAAGGCGAAGTATCTCGTGCCCGAAAAGCGCATCGTGCGCTACGCGCTGGTGGATGTGAACCAGATTCGCCAGAACACGCAGGTTTCGGATGATGAGTTGAAGGCGCAGTATCAGGCGGATATTCAGCAGTACGAAGTGCCGAACCGCGTTCACGTCGATCACATCCTGCTGATGACGGTGGGCAAGACGCCTGCCGAGGTGGAGGAGATCAAGGCGAAGGCCGAGGAAGTCCTGAAGCAAGCCAAAAAGGGCGGCAAGTTCGAGGATCTGGCGAAGAAGTATTCGGAAGATCCGGGAACGAAGGACAAGGGCGGCGACCTGGGCTGGATCACGCAGGGCCAGACGGTGCCGGAGTTCGAAAAGGTGGCGTTCAGCTTGCCCAAGGGCGAGATTTCGGACCTGGTGAAGACGCAGTACGGCTTCCACATCATCAAAGTTTTGGACAAAGAAACGGCGCACACGAAGACGTTCGATGAAGTGAAGGACCAGATTCGCGCACCGATGGTGCTCTCCAAGGCGGACAGGACAGCCAGCGAGATTGCCGACAAGCTTTCGGCGCAGATTCGCCAGTCGAACAAGATGTCGCTGGACGACCTGGCGAAGCAGTACCACCTGACGGTTGGCGAGACGCGGCCGGTTTCGGTGACCGATCCGATCATCGAGCTTGGGAATTCGAAGGACGTGAAGGATGCGATCTTCGGGCAGCGCCCGGATGAGCTGAGCCTGCCGATTCACACCGATCGCGGCTTCTTGATTCTGGCGGTCCGTGGGATTTTGCCGGCACACCAGGGCACGCTGGAAGAGGTTCGAGATAAGGTTATCGCCGACCTGAAGCTGGAAAAGAGCACGATCCTGGCGCGCACAAAGGCGGATGACCTTGAGAAGCGGCTCAAGGGCGGCGAGAAGTTCGACGCGGCGGCCAAGGCGCTGGGTCTCGACCCCAAAGCGAGCGATTTGTTCGCGCGCAACGGTTCGATCGCGGGTGCGGCGAGCGGAAAGCAGGTTTCGGCTGCGTTCCAAATGAAGACGGGCGACGTTGGCGCTCCGCTTTCGCTCGGAGAGAACTGGTTCGTCTACAAAGTGGCCGACAAACAAGAACCGAACCCCGACGATTTCGAAAAACAGAAGAAAGAATTGACCGATCAGGTCTTGCAACAGAAGCGCACGATGGCTTTCGAGGCGTTCCGGACTGCTCTTGAGACTCGGCTGCGGCAAGAAGGCAAGTTGCGGATCATGACGGATAAGCTGAAGAATTTCGGCGACTTAAACAGCTAAAAGCCTTCTAATCAATTCATTATAAAAGACTTAAAATTTAACACTACACCCCCTTGCCTTGGATATGGCGCGTCGGTACGCTATTTGTGTCCGTCATGGTGGGTTTGACCGCACTCCCAAGGGTTAAAAACAGACGGATCCTTTCTTCGGTGACCTGGGTATCCAACTCTGTGGGCTCGATTCAGGGCTACTCTGCGATTTCTGGGCTCCGGTAAATCTTCTGTAGGTGAACAACATGCCAGTCCGCGTCTCGAACGTCCGCAACGATTACCGCTGCAGCATCGAAAAGAATCAAGGTGGAAAGTATTGCGTGCGCATCCGGGTTCATTACCCGCGCCACGCGTGGTCGCTGGGCGTGTTTTTCCTGGCGTCGTCGTTCGATCGGGCGATGAAGAAGCTGGAGGAGTCGCTCGACTTCCTGCAACGCCACGAAGAGAAGCTGTGGTTCTGGGGCGTCGATCGGGCCGAGGACATGGGATTTTCGGCGGAGTTCCTGCGCGAAGTAGGTATGAAGCTCGACAAGCGAATCGAATTTCCGCGCAAGTCGGCGAACCTAGCCGTCGTGCCCGAAAAGTCGGTGCCAGCGTCCGTACTAGGCCCAATGCGCCGCGGCTTGGCCGAATCTTTCGAAATGACGCCGCGCACCGCGAACGCCGCCGACTGACGCGCTCGGCTCGACGTCCTTTCTCTGCGTCTCCTTCTTGACAAGTAGCTCCCCTGAAGCCATTATTTCGCGCACTCGTAAGAGAGTATCCGCCTTTAAGCCTCTGTTCGATTGAACCCAGTCATCATTCGAAGCGACGGTGTGTGTAGTAGTCCGGGGTTGGGCGGCGCGGAGGGAGAGAAGGAATGAGCAGGAATCGAAAATTGTATTTGCCATTGGCGTTGATCGCGCTCCTGGTATTGAGCACGTTCAGCGTTCGGGCGGCACGGCAAACCCAGAGCCAATCGCCATCAACGGATCAAAGCCAGTCGGATAGTTCGACCACCACCAAGAAGAAGAAAAAGAAGAAGACGACGGACGATACGGCGGCAACGGATTCGTCGGCTCAAACCGCGCAGTCGGACGATTCGTCCACTACAACCAAGAAGAAAAAGACGAAGAAGAGCGACGCGGCGGCCGATTCGTCAACCGCGGCTGCTGGATCGTCGAATTCGACCGCAGCCGGTTCATCGACCACGGCGGATGCCGGCACGACGACGAAAAAGAAGAAAACCAAGAAGTCGGACACTTCGACAGACGCTTCGACGCCGGCCTCGGGCGCGTCCGCCGGAACCTCGACGGGAGCAGCCACAGCTCCGGCCACAGCATCGGGATCGACGACAGCGGATTCGAGCGCGACGACCACGAAGAAAAAGCGGACAAAGAAGTCGGATACCGCGGACTCATCGCAGCCGACCTCAGGTGCGTCCGCTGGAACCTCGACGGGAGCAGTCACGTCTCCGTCTACGGCATCGGGCTCAGCTAGCGCCCCAGCTAAGCCGGCGTCTACACCGGCAGCGGCGCCTGCACCTGCACCAGCTCCAGCGAACTCGTCTGCGTCTTCGAGCGGGTCGTCCTCCGGAACGACGAAGTCGGCTTCGAAGTCCGCGACTCCGACGGCACAGCAGACACCACCCGCGAACAGCGCCGGGATGGTCTGGGTGAACACCGATTCCGGCGTCTATCACAAGCCGGGAACGCGCTGGTACGGAAAGACCAAGCAGGGTAAATATATGTCGGAAGCCGACGCGCAGAAGGCCGGCTACCGCGCAGCCGAGAAGGAATAGCACCGTCACAGGAGTTGCAGGACACGCGGTCTGAGCGATTGCGTGAACTCGAAAGGAGAACGTCATGAATAAGAATTCGATTCGCATGTTGTTGCTGGCATTGCTGCTGTCGGTGGGAATGACCGCGTCGATTTCGTATGCCAACGCCGTGAAGCAGACGCCCGATCCGAACACCGCGATGAAGGCGCAGGCGAAGACGGATCTGCTGGATATCAACTCGGCGACGAAAGATCAGTTGACCGCGCTGCCGGGCATCGGCGACAAGTACTCGCAGAAAATCATCGACGGCCGGCCGTACGCGAAGAAGACCGATCTCGTTCGCAAGAAGGTGATTCCGCAGGCGACCTATAACAAGATTGCTTCGATGATCATCGCGAAGCAGAGCTAGTTGTTTTTGGAATTGCCGGAGGGGCGGCCGGTGCGTCACAGCCGTCCCGATGTTTTGTCCCAATTTTGGTAAGGAGGGCACGATGGGAATTTTCGATGAAGTGGAGAAGATTGGCGGCTCGCTGATGGGCGAGCAGCATGCCGGAGCGTTGAGTGCAGTAACGGCGTACATCAACAGCCCGCAGGTCGGCGGGATTTCGGGATTGCAGAAGATGTTCGAAGAGAAGGGGCTCGGCGGAATTGTGGGCTCGTGGATCGGGAGCGGGCAGAACTTGCCGATTTCGACGGATCAACTGAACAGCGTGTTGCACTCCGATGCGTTGAATCAGGTGGCGTCGAAGTTTGGGCTCGATCCGAGCCAGCTTTCGTCGATGATGACGCAGGTGCTGCCGCATGTGGTGGACAGCATGACGCCGAATGGGCAGGCTTCGGCGGCGGGAGCGGGGCAGTAAGACCGGTGACTGGTGACTAGTGACTGGTGCAGAGGCTAGTGCTGGTTGAATTCGGGTTGCGGGTCGGAGGCGTTTGCCTTCGGCCCGTTTTTTTGTGATTTGGGTGGCTGCTGAAGGGGCTAGGTGCCGCGAACGAGCACTTCGCCCTGGCCGATAATCTGTTCATTCAGCCAGACTTTGTATTTGTAGCCCCCAACCTTAACTCCCGTACGCACGGGGCCGCTGAGGAGCCGCATGCCGGCGGGCGCTTGAAACACGTTTGAGCCGAACGGGCAGCGATTGACGTCGAATTCGACCTTGAGATTGCCGGCGTCGGAAATCCAAGAGACCTGGTCGCCGGATTCGAGTACGACCGCCTGGGGGACAAGTCCTACCAAAACTGGGCGTTCCGCCATTTTTCCTCGCTTAAATTGTTTGCTGACAGAACGATAGCACAACTCTTGCGCGGCGATTTGGGCGCGGTCTCGCGCGGCTGTCCCTTGGTGCAAATAAATTTGTCGCGGCACCTGTCCCATAGTTTGCTTGACCCATGTTTTTGCGCTCCGTACACTGAATAGGCTGAATCGTGCTGCTGAGTTTCCCGCCGTTGTAAGTTGTAAGAGGTCGCTCGCAAAACGCTCAGTCATACGGCGTCGGACGCCAAATTTTCCCGTAGGAAATTCGTCGAGCATGGCCACAGCAGCGCGATCCCTGTCTATCCCCCTGCCGAATGGTGCGCGGATTTCGGTCGTCGGCGTTACGCCGTTTGCGATCATGCACTTGCTGGCGTTCGGCGTGTTCTTTGTGCCGTTCAAGTGGTCGTACCTGATCACGTGCGTTGCGCTGGTTTTTGGGCGGATGTTCTGGGTGACGGCCGGGTATCACCGGTATTTTTCGCATCGATCGTTCAAAACGAGTCGAGTGTTTCAGTTTGTGATCGCGTTCATGGCAATGACTTCGGCGCAAAAAGGTGTGCTTTGGTGGGCGGCGCATCACCGGCATCACCATCGGTTTTCGGATCAGGAAGAGGATTTGCACTCGCCGACGCTGTTTGGATTTTTCTGGTCGCACATCGGGTGGATCGTTTCGGATCGATATAACGACACGCGGACAAATTACATCGCGGACTTTGCGAAATTTCCGGAGCTGCGCTGTCTGAATAAATATCACTGGGTGCCGCCGGCGACGCTGGGAGTTTTGCTTTATTTCATCGGCGGGCTGCCGCTGTTTCTTTGGGGATTTGTGCTGAGCACGGTGCTGTTGTGGCACGACACGTTTACGATTAATTCGCTGTCGCACCTGTTTGGCACGGTTCGGTATAAGACGACGGATACGAGCAAAAACAATTGGTTTCTTGCGCTGCTGACGCTGGGTGAAGGCTGGCACAACAATCATCATCACTTCATGGCGTCGGCGCGGCAGGGATTTTTTTGGTGGGAGATCGATATTACGTATTACACGCTGAAGGCGCTGGCGGCGTGCGGGCTGGTGTGGGAGCTGCGGCAGGTGCCGGCGCATTTGCTGCACTCGGACGAAGAAGACGAAGTCGAGCTCGCGGCGTAGGCTCAAGTTATTTTCAGTTAGCGTTTCTGCATCCTCTTCACCTTAATCTTCGTCATTTATCTCATCTCATTAGGCCGTCATCTCATTTCTTTGTAACCAGTGCTAAACTCTTGCACTCAAATCTCGAGGGGCAGGTACACATGCGCAAACTCACCAGCAATTTCCGCGCTGCAAATCCGATTCTCTATCTTTTCTTCGCAGGGTTGTTCTTACTCGTGCCGGCTGCGCGGCCTGACACCGTGATTCTGCATAACGGGGCGAGCTATACCGGGAAGTTCGACGTGCCCGTCGATTCGACGATCACGTTCACGGATGCGCAGGGGATTCAGTACAACTTTCCGCTGCGCGACGTGCAGTCGCTGGTGTTTACGCCGAGCAACGACATCGTGACGCTGCGGAGCGGCAAGGTGTATTCGGGAAATTACACCGGCGTCAGCCCGATTCCGTTTATGGATGGGCAAGGCGTCGGATATCAATTTCCGGTGAAGGATGTGGCGTCGCTTGTGTTCACGCGGACGCGGCCTTCGCCGGCTCCCGCGCCAGCTGGTCCTGCGAAGGTGATTCCGGTGGGGACGGAGATCACGATCCGCACGGACGACACGATCAACGCGCGCGACACGGGCACGGGTCAGCTTTACGCCGCGACGATCAGCCAGGATGTGTTTGACGCGTCGAATAATGTTGCGATTCCGGCGGGGACACCGGCGAAGCTGGTCGTGCGCGATATCGGGACGGGCGGGGCGGTACACAGCGCGGACCTCGTGCTCGATCTTTTTTCGATTTCGATCAACGGCAAGGAATATCGCGTGGATAGCTCCGACGTGAATATCAACAACAAGCGCGGAGTCGGCGCGAATAAGCGGACGGCCGAGTACGGCGGTGGTGGAGCGGCGATTGGCGCGTTGTTTGGCGGAATTTTTGGCGGCGGCAAAGGCGCGGGAATTGGCGCTGCGGCGGGGGCGGGAAGCGGATTGCTGACGCAGATTTTTACCCGCGGCAAGCAGGTGCAGGTGCCGGCGGAGACGTCGCTGATGTTCCGCCTCGACCAGACCCTGGTGCTGAAACCGCAGTAAATGGTGGCGCCGGCGTCGAGCCGGCGTTTTGATTTGTCACAAAAGCATCTCGTCAACCGTGGATAGCGGCCAACGGTGATAAACTCCCACGCGAAATTCAGGAGACGAGAATCGTGCGTACACGAAATTTTGTTGGAACGCTCGCCGTCGCGGCCGCTCTGTTTACGCCGTGCGCTGCTCGCACCCAGGAACAGGACTTCTCCAAAGTACAGATCAAGGTCACGAAGGTTTCCGGCAACATCTATATGTTGGAAGGCGCGGGTGGGAACATTGCGGCGTCGGTGGGCGACGATGGCATCGTCATTGTTGACGACGAGTTTGCGCCGCTTGCGGCAAAAATCGCTGCGGCGCTGAAGAATCTCGGGATAACCGACAAACCGGTACGATTTGTCATCAACACGCACTATCACGGAGATCATACGGGCGGAAATGCCAATTTCGCGAAGGATGGATCGACGCTGATCGCGCAGGACAATGTCCGCAAGCGGCTCGAAGCGGGGGGCGTGGCGGGCAATGGCGGAAGCGTGAAGATAGAAAATAAGCCGGCGGAAAAAATTGCGCTGCCGATCATCACGTTTGAACACGACGTGACCGTGCATCTCAATGGGGAAGATATTCGCGCCCTGCATTTTCCGGCGGGGCACACCGACGGCGACGCGATTATTTATTTTCCGAAAAACAATGTGGTGCACATGGGCGACGATTTCGTGCGCTATGGCTTTCCGTTCATCGATGTGGCGGCCGGCGGGAGCGTGCAGGGCATGATCGCGGCGTGTGAGAAATCGATCGCGCAGTTACCGGCCGACGTCAAAATCATTCCGGGTCATGGCGCTCTGTCGAACGCCGACGATGTCCGCGTTTACATCAAGATGCTGCAAGAGACGAGCGCCGCTGTTGGTGCTGCGATCAAGGCGAACAAGTCGCTGGATCAGATGAAGAAAGAGAAAATTTTGGCGCCGTGGTCGAAGTTTTCAAGCGAGGCGCAAAGCGAAGATGTCTTCATCGAAACGCTCTATTATTCGCTGACGAACACACCGGGTCCATTCGTCAAACACAACTGACCCCTTGCGTCCCGTCTCTTCAGCTCGCTACTTCTTTACTTCGTTGCTTCGTTTGCTTCAGGCGCCGGCGGCTTTTACGCCGAGTTGCTGCAGGATTCCTAGTTGGTCGGAGCTGCCCCAGCGCTCGACCATTTTTCCGTTTTCGAAGCGGGCGATCTGGACGCCGCGTGCTGAGATTTTTCGACCCGTCGGTGCGATGCCCATGAAATCGCCTTGGTGCGTGCCGGTGAGCGTGTAAGCGATGGCAATGTTGTCGTCGTCGGCCACTAATTTTTCTCCCGTTATGTTCAGATCGGGAAAAGACTTTCGCAATTCTCCGAAGTAGTGGATGAATCCCTCAGGCCCCAGTCCCTGTCCCGGCCCGGGATCATGATCGAGCGCCTTCGCATCCACAACCTCGCGGATCCCGTCCAACTTCCCACTCACCACCGCCTCGCCAAACTTCACCTGCGCCGCAATATTCTCGTTTTTGCCCATAACATCCTCCCGTTAAATGATTCGCCATCGTTCGACACTAAGTTTGATGAGCCGTATGGGATAGATGATGTGCGTGTTTTTCAACTACTTCTATAGGGTCATGGCGCGTTGGCTAGACGTTGTGGCCTTCGGAGAGGCGAAGTTCGTCTTCGAGGGAGAGTTTGCGGCGTTCGAACGTGGTGCGGACTTCGATGCCTAGACGGGCGGCGTAGTACATGAGCTTTTCGAGGCTCTTGCCCGCGATGCGGCCGTGGAGGAGCTCGCTGACGCGGGGTTGGGGCTCGTGAAATATCTCCTGTAGTTCTTTTTGCGAGTAATGCTGAGCGCAGCGCAGGATTTCGGCGTAGAGCTCGGTGCGAAGGTGTGTGACCGACTCATTTTCCAGCGGCTGGCCGATTGTATCCGCCGATTTCCAGCTAATCGCATAGGCGGGCGGTTGAACTTGGTTTTTCATCCTTTGGTCCTCCCAAGGCAAAATCGGACGTGGCAGCATCTCTTCGAGGGCGGCGGGAGTGTGCGAAACCTGAGCCGTTCGAATGATCTGCGTCGACCCTTTGAATTTATCGTAAAGTAACATATTTACAAGGTACTAGAACTGTGTTATACTAAGTTGTGTTAAGTGCAACTCTGCTCGGATCCTCTCGCTGGTACGGCCTCCTGACCGACATCCCCAATGTTCCGCACGCGGCTTTGGCCGGCGTAACTTCCCTGGAATCACATCCTTGCGTGGTATTTCGACATAAGTCGCTTAGAATCACACCCTTGCAAAAAAAGCGGGAGGGGGTGGGTGACTTTTCCCAATTTGGAACTCGGTGGCGCGCGGCGAGCGGTTCCAAATTGTCCGTTGCGGGCGGGCGTACGGGTGGGCGAAAATTGGGCCCGCGCTTCTTAGAGGGCTGAAAACATGAGCGATAACTCCCATATCGGCGAACTGAATCCTCCGAACCGGCTGATGCTTACGCCAGGACCGTCTTCGATGGACCCTCGGGTCTATCGGGCATTGGCGACGCCGCTGGTCGGGCACGTGGATCCGTGGTTCCGCGGTTGCATGGACGATGTGCAGGTGATGCTGCGGCAGATTTTCCAGACGGAGAATCGGATCACGATGCCGCTGTCGGCGTCGGGGTCGGGCGGAATTGAAGCGAGCGTGGTGAATACGCTCGAAGAAGGCGACGAAGCGATCATCGCGGTCAACGGGACATTTTCGGATCGCATGGCAGTGATCGCGGGATGCACGCCGGCGAAGATCACCAAGGTTGAGGCGCCATACGGCAAGGCAGTCGATGCGGAGGACGTTCGACGGGCCGGCAAAGGGCGAAAGATCAAGATGGTGGGACTGGCCCACGGCGAGACGTCGTCTGGCGTTGTGACCGACCTGGACAGTTTTCGGAAAGTTGCGGACGAGCTTGGCGCGTTGCTGATTGTGGATACAGTTGCATCGCTGGCAGCGGTGCCAATCAATGTCGACCGGCAGCGGATCGATATTTGCTTCAGCGGGACGCAGAAGGCGATCAGCGCGCCTCCGGGAATGTCGCCGATTACGGTGAGCCCGCAGGCCGAAGAAGTGTTCCGCAATCGCAAGACGAAAGTGCAGAGCTGGTATTTCGATCTGACGACGGCGATGAATTATTGGGGCAAGGATCGGCTTTATCATCACACGCCGCCAATCTCTTTGATTTTTGCGCTACGCGAGGCGATGCGCATCGTGCTGGAAGAGACATTGGAAGGGCGCTGGGAGCGGCACCGCGTGAATCAGCTGGCGCTGATCGCGGGACTCGAGGCGATGGGCCTCGAAATGCTCGTGAAGAATCCGAAGGACCGGCTGCCGACGGTCACCTCTGTAATGATTCCGGCAGGCATCGATGATGTAAAGGTTCGCAACCAGCTTCTCGATGAATTCAACATCGAGATTGCGGGCGGACTTGGACCGCTGAAGGCGAAAATCTGGCGCGTCGGCTTGATGGGGCATTGCAGCCAAAAGCCGTACGTTCTGTTATTCTTGGCCGCGTTGGAAAAAACTTTGCTCGACCAGGGCTTGCGTGTCCCCAGCGGCGCCGGCGTCGGAGCCGCAATACAGAGCTACACTCATGTGGATACCGCAGCCGCCGCAACCCGTTGAAAAGGGCAGGTCGTCGAGGGCCGGAAGAGAGTCGGCAGACGCAACCGACGAGCTTATCGATTCGTCGATGAAGGCGTTGAAGGTTCATCCGGACGAACGAGAAGCGGCGAAAGAGACTTTGAAGAGGCGCGAGGGAGTACGAGTGACAACGACGGATATCAAGCAACACGAGAGCAACGCGACGGCACGGCCGATGCTGCCGAACAACGGGGCGATGAGCACGTTTGTCGGCGAATTCGATGTGGAGTCGAAGCTAACGACCGAGAAATTTGTTTGCCGTTTTTCGCACATGTGGAATGGGATTGCGACGCGGCATGCCGACACGATCGACACAAAATTTTATGTGAACGGCGAAGCGCAAGTTGTGGGATTGGCGCACACGGCGTTCGTTACGTTCCGTGATAAGAGCGGGCGCGATTTGACGGACCGCGAAGCGAGCTTCATCGCCGCGGAGTATTTGCGCGAGCGGCTGGAGCAGGACGATGTGCGGCCGCTGTACGATGCGTTTCACGATGATGTGTTGCGGCTGATTGACGCGATTGGGATTAAGTAGCATCGAAAATCGGAAATCGAAAATCGGAAATCGAAAATCGGAAATCGAAAATCGAAAATCGAAAATCGGAAATCGAAAATCGAAAATCGAAAATCGAAAATCGAAAATCGAAAATCGAAAATCGAAAAACAGAGCTTCGCGGTGTTTGGGCGAATCCTTCCAGTTTGTTCTTGCCACAATTGATGAGATCGGATGGCGACGTAAAGTCGCCGCCACAACGTTTGCGAGAGGTTAGTCGCCGGGTTCGGCGCGGAAAGCGTCCATTTCTGGATGGCACAATCCGTCGCGGCGGATGAAGTAGATCACCAGGAACATCAGCAGAGCGCCTGCGACCATGACAAGCACGGCGACCTGAAGGCCGACGATCAAGTCGGCGAAATCGTCGAGACGTCCCACAACATACGGACCGAGAATCCCGCCGAAGAGTTGCGTCGCGAACATGTAGACGCCGACGGAGGAGGCGTGTGCGCGGCGAGGCATCATGTCGTGAATCACCGCGGTCACGGGACCGTGATACCAAGACATGAAGAATCCGGCGACGAAGAATGCGCCGATGACGTGATGTTTTTGGTCGCTGGCGATGGCCCAGAGGACGAAGGGAGCGGCGAGGAGAAAGCCGCAAGCGACGGTGAGAATGCGGCCGTAGCTGAATCGCTTCTGGAGCATGTCGGCGATGAATCCGCCGGCAAGAACGCCGAGCAAAGCGGAGACGAGCAGCGCTGGGCCGAGTGAGATTCCGGCTTCGCGGAGACTAAAGTCTTTGTAGCGGACGACGAAATCGGTTCCCCACATCACGAACGCGACGCTGGCGAACGTAATCATGATGCCGCTGATGATGAGCGTGAGAAATGCGGGAACGCGGAGGAGGCGAGAAAACGGAATGACTTCAGTGCGCGGGCCGCGCGGAGGTTCGGCGATGCCGAGAATTGCAAACGAGAGAATCAAGCCGGGGATTCCGATCGCGTAGAAGACGGCGCGCCAACCGAGCCACTGGCCGACGAGCCCGCCGACGGCTTGGCCGACAGTTCCGCCGATCAACATGCCTGCGGCGAAGATAGATTGTGCGCGAGCGCGATCGTGTGCGGGATAGCCGCCGGAAATCATCGACTGCGCCGCGGGAGCGTAGGCGGCTTCGCCGATGCCGACGAACGCGCGCGCGAGCAGAAGCATCGCGAAGGTGTGAACATGGCTGGTGAAGATTGTTGCGAAGCTCCAGAAGATGACGCCGCCGGCAATGATGCGCGAGCGGTTGAAGCGATCGGCGAAGAATCCAAACGGGATGCTGGAGAGCGCGAGAACGGCTTGCAGTGCGACCTGGAGATAGCTGATTTGCGTGCTGGTGAGAGCGAATTCGTCGCGAATGAGCGGGACGAGAGGAGGGATTGCCTGGCGGTCAGCGAAATTCACGAGGTTGATGAGCGCGAGAATCGCGAGCAGGCGCACTTGATACGAAGACAGTTGGACGCGAGGAAGCGACACGATCAGTAAAGACTCCGCCGGCGGGATGGCCTGGTTCCGTCTTGCGATTGGTTGGATGCGCCCGAGGAAGAACGGATGAATCCAATCTGCAATCCTGTGCAATTATATACCTCACATGAAGCTAGCTCCGCTCCCACCAAAAACAACGAGTGATCGGCTGACAACAGTGTTGTCGTATGGCGCCTTGTTGCTGTTGATTTACCTGGTATTCCTGATCGTCTCGCCTTTTTTTGTGCCGCTGGCGTGGTCGGCGGTGTTTGCGATTTTCTTTTATCCGCTGCACGAGCGGTTGGAACAGAGGATGAAACCGAACGGGGCGGCGCTGGTAAGCACGACGGCGGTCACAGTGCTGCTGATTGCGCCGGCGATCATCGTGCTCGTGTTCGCGACGCGACAGGCGATCGAGGCGACTACGCGACTGCAAGCAGCGCTGATGGATCCAGACAAAGAATTGTCGATGCACACGATGGCGTGGATTCACGGTCATTTGCCGTCGGCGTGGCAGGATTGGGATATCACGCAGCCAATCCGACAGGGAGCGGAACGGATTGCGGGATTCATCGCGTCGAATTTCGCGGGGCTGCTGAAGAATCTGACTACATTTTTTGTGGATTTGTTCATTGTGATTTTTTCGCTGTTTTTCATGTTTCGCGATGGAGAGAGCATAGTGCGGGGCGTGAAGCACCTGATTCCGTTCGATGAGTCGATTCAGACGGACATGCTGACGGAGTCGCGAGACTTGATTTTTGCGAGCGTGGCGGTTGGATTGGTGATTGCGTGCTTGCAGGGATTGCTCGGAGGATTGGCGTTTACGATCGGCGGGATTCCTTCGGCGGTGTTTTGGGGCGTGATGATGGCGTTTTTTTCGCTGGTGCCCGTAGTGGGATCGGCGCTGATCTGGGTGCCGGCGGCTTTGTGGCTGGGGTTCAGCGGGCACTGGGGGAAAGGGATCACGATTCTGGTGATTTGCGGGGCTGTGGCGGGGACGGCGGACAATATTATCCGGCCGCTACTGTTGAGGAATCGGACGCATTTGAATGAGTTGTTGCTGTTTATTGGAGTGTTGGGAGGGCTGGAAGCTTTCGGGTTGCTGGGGTTGGTGGCGGGACCGACGATCGTAGCGGCGGCGATGGGGGTATTTCGGGTCTATATGGATCGGCGGGATGCGGTGGCCACGCAGGAATAGGCGGGTCTCTCACTTGGTCTGGAATGCGATCGCAGGTTGCAATGAGGCGGGGTTGCAGCGAAGCCACTCAAGGTGATTTCCAAATTTAGATTTCGGGTGTACCCTTCGGTGGGCAAATCTGATGCGACGGATTCTCGCCACTATCGCGTTCCTGCTAATCGGCTGGACGACCGTCGAGCCGGCGTCGCTTGCGGCGTTGGTTTCGTCGAGCGTCCCGATGTGCTGCCGCAAGGGCGGCAAGCACCATTGCACGGGCTCGCCATCGGACGACGAAACGGATGGCACTGTCCACCTGCACCCGGTTTCGCAAGCCTGTCCTCACCGCGCTCCGGCCCTCGCGCCATCAGCGAATGTTCAGTTCGAAGGTTCGTCCGAGTTTAAGCACCAGCCTCTTGTAACTTATTCCGCAGTTTCAGCGCGCGAAGTGCGGGGACCGATTTCTTCGCTTTCGACCCCGCGCTTCGACCGCGGTCCTCCGCAGTCTTCCTTCTCCCTCGCGATTTAGTTCTTCATTCGGAAAGTCCGAAGTCTGGCGACTGTGATGGGTCGCTATGCTTCTCCATTTTTGGCGCTAGCTCGCCAAAGATGAGCGGCAAAGAGTGATGTCTTTGTTCGCAGAAGACTTTCTGGATGAATGGTTCGCTGCCCGTCCTCCTGAAGGTAGCGATTGAGCCGCAGCGGCTCGCTTGTAGTTCCCCAACGGCAGGCAAAACCGCTGCGGCTTTCCCAAAGACTCAAACTTACAGCGCAAGGATAGAAAGGAAACGCGGAAATGGCAACGAGCCCAGTGGGCCGAACGACGTCGCTCAAGCGACGGATGCTCCGCCACGAAATCGCGACGCTGCTGGTGTTCTGCGTGATTTTGTCCGGAGATCGTTCTCGCGCGAAAACCTCAGGGACCGCCTCGTTCTCCGAAATCAAGAATCCCGCCGGCGGCGACAGTTTTTCCCCGACCGTCAACGCCGGATTGCATGGCGAACTGGTGCTGAGCTGGCTCGAATCGACCGCTCCGCGAATGTCGTTGCGCTATAGCGTTTTGCGAGGCCATGCCTGGGGACCAGTCCAAACCGTCGTGCAGCGGCGCAATTTCGACACTTACGCAGAAGCTCCGTCCATCGTCCAGCCGCTTCAGTCCGGGGCGCTCCTCGCGATCTGGGCCGAGAAAAAGAAAGAGGCCGACCAACACGGGAATTATCTGCTGGCGGCGGTCTCCAGCGATCAGGGCAAATCGTGGACGGCGCCGAGGCGAATCCACACCGACGCCAGCATTTCTGAGCACAGCTTCAGCTCCGTCGTCCCCGATGAAAATGGAGGCGCGACAGTGATCTGGCTCGATGCTCGCGACTATCGCGCCAAAAAACGCTATCGCCTGATGTCGGCGGTTGTTTCTTCGACGGGCCAAGTCAGCGGCGAGACAACCATCGATCCCGATGTCTGCACGTGCTGCCCGACGAGCCTCACGCGCACAACGAAAGGGCTACTCGCCGTTTATCGCGGCCATAACGCCGACCAAATACGCGACACGATGTCAGCGCGCAAGATTGGCAACACGTGGGACAAACCGAGCCGCGTCAACGCGGAAGACTGGAAGATCAACGGTTGCCCGGTAAACGGACCGACAGTCAACGCACGAAATAATGAAGCCGCGGTCGTGTGGTTTACTGCCAAAGACGACAAACCTCTGGTCGAAAATTCATTTTCCACCGAAAGCGGCGAAACATTCGGCGCCGCCCATTTATTGGACGGACCGAAAGATGGCTCGCGCCCGGTTGGCCATCTCACGGCCGCGCTTTTGCCCGACGGCAACCAGCTCGTCGTCTGGATTCGCCAGTCCGCCGACGGCGCGCAACTCGTGGCGCAAGAAATCTCAAGAGATGGAACAACCGGCGAATTACAAGTCGTCGCAAAGGGTACAGCGCGCTCGATTGGCTATCCGCATTTGGAACAGTCTGGCGCGACTTATGTTTTGACGTGGGGCGGCACGACCGAGCAACCCAACGTCCGCACCGCCGTTCTTGAAGTGGGCCAATAGAAATTCTATGAGCAAAATTCAAAAAGAAATGAGTACTACACATGAATCGGAGAGAACTACTTCAAAAAACCGCCGCACTTAGCATTTTGGGAGCTATTCCCGCCTCGCGTGCCGTTTCGGCCGAGGCGTTCCACGAAGACGCACCTTCGCACGATCAGCCTGCAGTTCCCGTGGCATCGCTAAAGCCACCGGCAAGCGGGAGCATCCCCGTCGCGTTCGCCATCTCCGACGGCGCCGTGGTCATCGACTTCGCGGGACCGTGGGAAGTTTTTGGCGCCGTGAATGTCCCGAGCCGATCAGACAATCCATTCCAGCTCTACACGGTCGCGGCCAACAGCAATCCAATTCAAGCCAGCGGCGGATTGAAAATCGTCCCCGACTACACGTTCAAGAATGCTCCCGCGCCCAAAGTGATCGTCATTCCGGCGCAAAACGGAGCCGACAGTTCAATGCTGAATTGGATTCGCGAATCCAGCCGCAACACCGATGTCACGATGTCGGTCTGCACCGGCGCGTACGTCCTTGCGAAAACGGGCCTTCTCTCCGGCAAGTCGGCGACCACGCATCACGGCGCCTATAAAGAGTTCGCCTACGAATTTCCCGACATTCACGTTAAGCGCGGCGCCCGCTATGTGGAAGAGGGAAACTTAGCTACCGCTGGCGGGCTTTCGTCCGGCATCGATCTAGCTCTCCACGTCGTGGATCGCTATTACGGCCGGGAGGTCGCAACGAAAACGGCTGCGATGATGGAATATCAGGGGCGAGGGTGGCTGAATCCAGATTCGAATCAGGAATTCGCCAAATCACCCGTTTCCACACCGGAACACCCTCTCTGCGTGGTCTGTGAAATGGAAGTAAATCCCAAGACCTCGCCGACATCGGTCTACCACGCAAAGACGTACTACTTTTGCATGCCGGACCACAAAGCAATGTTCGACGCCGCGCCGCAGAAATTCCTCGAGGACGGCGACTAGGGAGAATACCTCGATGGGCATGATGGCGGATCCCTGCTAAATCGCGCCCTAAATCGGGCCCTTCGAAAAGATTGAGTATCAGTTCCGATTCCTGCGCGTCCAAACGCACGCACGAGTTTCCACGTTCTTCCGGCAGCACGAACTGCCAGAAGTGAAAGTAGTCAGATCGTTCAGGAGGAAAAAGAAATGACCAAATCAAATAAGTATCTGTTGGCAGGCGCAGCGATCGCTGGTCTGCTCGCAGGAACAGCCACTACCGTGAAGGCAGCCAGCTTTGCGGGAAAAGCTGCGGCCCAGGACGATGCAAGCAAGGCTGACAAAAAGGTCAAAGAAAAGCACGCGTGTAAAGGCCAGAACAGCTGCAAAGGCAAGGGCGGTTGCAAGGCTGGGGACAACGGGTGCAAAGGCAAGAACTCCTGCAAGGGCAAAGGCGGCTGCGCCACCGACGGCAGCAAGCCGCCCTCGGCTTAGCTTTTTGCGAGAAGGTACGAGGGCCGGAGCTCGAATTGCCGGCCCTCGTTGCTTTTTCGGATGGGTTCGGGGTGGATGGGGGAGCAAGC
>Ga0207109_1058_pt1 | contig 27167 bp, 21 predicted proteins | sample Alteio_BWMinHeat_73_FD_153584 | JGI IMG/M metagenome (GOLD analysis project Ga0207109, IMG submission 153584) | Enriched cells from forest soil in Barre Woods Harvard Forest LTER site, Petersham, Massachusetts, United States -... | ecosystem: Environmental > Terrestrial > Soil > Temperate forest >... | reverse complement strand
AGTAGGTCGAGATCGCCCACGGTTTCGCGGCCACGCCGCAGGGAACCGGCGGGTGTGATGGACTCAATACCTTTCGGATATTTGTTGATGTGCTCGATGATCTGGGCGGCCGCGTTTTCAGCGGTGTCGAGTCGAAACCGGCCAGTCGAACGCTTGTGCGTCTGAACCGCCTTAAGAATGTTCTGTTCACTCTTTTCGCCAAATCCGGGAAGGTCGCGGAGCTTGCCCTCGGTGGCGAGCCTTTCAACGTCGGCAACCGTAGCCGCCTTGAAGTTCGACCAGAGGAAGGCGACTTTCTTGGGTCCCAAAGACTGCAAGTTCAGGATATCGAGCAAGGTCACTGGATATTTTTTCAGCAGTTTTTGGCGCAAGCTGTAATCGCCGGTTTTCAGAATCTCTTCGATGTGTTCGACCATCCGTTCGCCGATGCCCGGGAGTTCTTCCAGCTTGCCCGGCTCTTTCGCAAGCTGCTCGATCGATTCGTGCGTTCCGGCGATAAGCTCGGCGGCTTTCTCGTAGGTTCGGTAGCGGCCGATAATCGCGCCGTCGATTTCCAGGAGTTGGGCGGTTTCTCGAAGGATTCGTGCGAGTGTCTTGTTGTCCATGACCGGGATTATAGAGCGAGAAGGGGAGAGGATGACATCTTAGCGAGGGGACAAATGAACGTTCCGTCACAAGGAACGGAATGCCGTCACAAAACAAAGGGCCGGCGAAAAATCCGCCGGCCGATATTATTGCAGGGTTGAAACTTAGCTGGCCTTTTGAACATTCGCCGCCTGGGGGCCCTTCGGGCCCTGAACAATCTCAAACTCGACTGGATCTCCTTCCTGCAAAGTGCGATAGCCGTCGCCTGTGATTGCCGAATAGTGGACGAAGACGTCGGGACCGTCGTCGCGTCCGATGAACCCGTACCCTTTGGAGTTATTGAACCACTTTACCGTTCCTCGCACCGAGATTCCCCTCCCGTTGTTGCGACTCAGATTTACAGATCGAACAGACCACGGCTGTTTGCACCAAAAGACGCAGCCGCCCAGATTTAAATGCCGCGGAGTCTAGCAGAAAAGGGTTGGCAGTCAAGCGAGCAAAGGGGCCGGTTGGTAAAGCAAGCACGTCATCTTTGCCAGTATTAAACCGATTAGATACGAGCCAAGGAAATTGATGGCATTGCGAGTAGAGAGAGAAAAGATTTACGAAAGGTTATCCGATTTTCGTCGCGTTCTGTCTGTTGAAATCACGGATTGCTATTTTATCGGCGTCAGCAGGGCGACTCGAAAGGAACATAAGCAGTCACAGCGATGGTTGGTAAACCAAGAAAGGGCCGAATGATGTTTGACATATCGTATCGCGACGGTTGGAACTACACGCATTTTGCGCGTCATGACCTCTAGTTACCGCCTTTATTCAGAAACTTCAGTGGCCGCAAGATCTGGAACAAGTTGTTGTAGTCGTCGGTCCAAAGACGCAACTTCGGCGGCATGTCGTTCGAGTCCTGGAGCACATTTTCATCGAGCTTGAGCAGAAAATCCTGATTGCGCGTGAGAAGCATCCAGTCGGCGGCGTCAATGAGCTTCCGTTGGTCGTCGTTATTCGAGATCAAGCGCGATTCGACCCCGGCGTTGTCGGCGAGCAATTTCACGACAGGATTCAGATCGAGATAGGTATTCGACGTGTGGATGGCGAGAACTCCATCGGGTTTTAAACGTTGGAGGTACAGGGCGATAGCTTCGCGTGTCAGCAGATGGACCGGGATGGCATCGCCTGAGAATGCGTCGATCACAAGGACGTCGAAATGTTCGTTTTCGCCGGCGGCGAGTGAAAGCCTGGCGTCGCCCATGCGAATGGCAATATCCGCGCCGTTCGTTACGGCGTTCGTGAGATAGGAGAATTGATTGTTCGCGATTTTGAGGATCAGCGGGTTGATTTCGTAGAAGCGCAGATCGTCGCCGCGCCGCGCATACGCGGCAATCGTGCCAGTGCCAAGCCCGACGACGCCGATGTGGCGCGAAGGCTGCTGGAAGAAATCCAGGGCGAGTCCGACACCCGAATTTCGCGCGTAGTAGGTGACCGGATCGGCGCTTTTTGGCAGATCGAGATATTGCGCGCCGTGTTCGATTTGGCCGTGATAGAGCGTGTGATAAGGACGCTTGAGCCAGTCGTAGTGAAGCTGCACGCGCAGGCTGCCGTAGAAATTGCGCACGACGAGGATGGAGTTTTGCTCATAAGCGTGGACGTGGTACGCGAGCACCGCTACGAGGGCTGCGGTACCGACGGTCCAGAACGCTCGGGACATCCAGCCCGTGTCCCACAGCACAGCCGCAGCGGCGAGTGCTGCGAAACACAGTGCGAGCGGATATTCGTAGGTCGCCGCAAAAAGAACGGGCGCGATCAAACCGACGAAGATCGCCCCGAGGGCTCCCCCGGCGGCGATGACGAGATAGAAGGTAGTGAGGCGCTCGGGCGCAGGGCGGAGATGCGCGAGCTCGCCATGACAGAACAAACAGCATACGAACAGGCCCAGGCAGAACAGTGGAACCGCAACCTGAACAGATTCCGTAAACGACGGGTCGTAGATCGCGTAGCCAAGACTTCCGAGCAGCACGGCGATTAACCGAGCCATCAGCCAGCGCGAATACAAGCTACGGCGGGCGAAGGCCATCGTGAAAGTGAGCAAGTAAAGTGCGAGCGGCAAGACCCAAAGGAGAGGGACTGGGGCGACGTCTTCAGTTAAGTGGTTCGTCGTCGCAAGTAAGAGCACTGAGCCGCACGCGGACAAAGCGAGCCACAAGCTCCACTCGCGCCACGAACATGGCGGTTCAACGTGTTGTTGCGCGACGGCAGAGTCTTGCGTCGTTTGATCAGCGGGCTCGGTGCTCGTTAGGGGCTCTGCGGTTGCTACTTCGCTGCGCGACATCCAGGCTGTCAGCGAGCACAAGCCCACAAAGAGGGCGTACAACGTTGACCAAAGTTGGGATTGCCGATGCGAAGACAGTTGGGGCTCGACGAGGCAAGGGAAACTGAGGAGAGCGACGAAGGAAGCAAAATTCGAGACCGCGAAAAGATGATAGGCGGCCGCGCCGGTCCGCGATTTCCACGCTTGGACGAGCGGGCTCGTTGCGCTGAGCAGGATAAACGGCAGGCCAATCGACGCGGTGAGCAAGAGCAAAATGTGAAACGCGGGGTGATACGAACTCGGCGACGTGAAGACCGCGTGGGGAGCGATTGGCAACAACGTGAGGCTCACGACCAGTAGGGCGATATGCGTCGAAGTTTGTCTCGCGGCGGATAGTCGGCGCGTTAGAACGTCGGCGTAGTAGTACCCGAGCAGAAGCGCTGATTGAAAAAAAACGAGGCACGTTGACCAGACCGCGGCTGAGCCACCGAACCGCGGCAGGATCATTTTTGCAAAAAGCGGCTCGAGCAGAAAAAGCAGAAAGGCGCCGAGGGCGACCGTGAGGGAATAGAGTAATCGAACGAGTCGAGAGGAGGGCAGGGTCACACCACGAATTGGAAGTAGTAGAGCAGGCTGGAGATCGTTTTGGCGTCGCGCAATGTGCCATTTTGAAGCATTTTCTTGAGCTCGGCGCGGCTGAAAGCTTTGGCTTCGATCCTTTCGTCTTCTTCGGGATGGGCTTCGCCTTGGGTCACGCCTTGCGCCAGCAGTACGAACATTTTTTCTTCCAGGAATCCCGGGCTCGGCCAGAACTCGAGAAACTGGCGCATTTTCTTTGCGCTGAGTCCGGTTTCTTCGATCAGCTCGCGCACCGCGGCTTGCTTGACGTTTTCGCCGGGATCGATGCGGCCCGCGACGAGTTCCCACAAATACTGGCGCGCGGCGTAGCGATATTGTCGGATCAGGACGATCTTGCCGTCGTCGAGCACCGGCATCACTACCACCGAGCCTGAGTGAGCGATCATGTCGCGCGTTGCGCGGACACCGGATGGCTCGATCACTTCGTCTCGTCGAACGGAGAAAACTTTTCCTTTAAACACGATCTTGCTACTGATCGTCTTCGCCTTTGCGTCACCCGAGACTTTCGGCGACTTCGTCCTCGCAGGTTTCCGCACTTTCGTTCTGGCCATGACCCCTCAGTCAGATTAGGTCGCCGCGATTTTAGCAGCCGCGTGACGCGTCGCAAAGCTAGCGCAACCGCACCCGTCGCGATTGCCGTCAGCACCCGCGCCACCTATACTCAAGGAACAGGGGCATGTCCATCAACACGATCATTGTCGACGACGAAAAGCCGGCGCGCGACGAGCTCGCGTTCTTGCTCAAAGCGTTCCCCGAAATCAACGTCATCGGCCAGGGGAAGAACGGCGTCGATGCCGTGAACCTGATCAAAGAGCACTCGCCCGACCTCGTTTTTCTTGACGTGCAGATGCCCGGGCTCGATGGCTTCGGCGTGTTGCGTAAGCTGGTCGAGCGCAAGATGAAAGTGCCCCACGTGGTTTTTGCAACGGCGTTCGATCACTACGCCGTGCAGGCCTTTGATGTAAACGCGGTCGATTACGTGCTGAAGCCGTTCGATAAAGCGCGCATCGCCAAGGCGATTCAACGCGCGCGCAAGGTGATGGAAACGCAAACCAGCACGGCGGAGCGGCTTGAACAGCTAGTTAGCCAACTTAACGGGAACGCGAAGCAGAACGTTCAGCCGGCGAAGATTTTGGTGAAATCGGGGCAGCGGCTGCTGCTTGTCGCGGCGGAGGATTTGATTTTCGCCTCGATCGACGATGGGCTTATTTCCGTTGTTGGGCGCGATGTTGAAGGAACTTCCAACTACCGCACGCTGGAAGAGCTGCACGCGGCGCTCGATTCGGAAACATTTTGGCGACCGCATCGGTCGTATCTGGTGAACATTCATCACATCAAGGAAGTCGTGCCGTGGTTTAAGTCGAGCTACATGCTCAAAATGGATGATAAGAAGCAGAGCGAAGTGCCGGTGAGCCGCGTGCAGACCAAGCGGCTGCGCGAGCTTTTCAAGCTGTAGTTCTGGCTCTGGCTTCGGCGAATTTCTTCATGGCTCAAGCTCCCAACGCGACTCAGGAAGTTCCGGCTGAGAGCAAATTTTCGACCGTCATTCGCGCCGTTGGCTTTGGCGTGCTTGTGCTGGTCCTGTGGTTTGTCGACAGAATCGCGGTCGCGCGATTACCGGCAGGCTCTGTTTGGCGGTATGTCGTCAGCGGCGTCATTGTTTTTGTCGGGCTCATCGCCGTTTTGTCCATCTCCGATCGCATCAGCCACAAAAATCCCTAAAACATTCGCGGCATCCGCTGACGAAATCCACAAATCGAAAACATTCGAGGGATTGGAATCTTCCGCGTCGTGGTAGCATCGTTCGTACTCAACACACGATGGATTTTTCCCTCAACGACCATCAAAAACTGATTCGCGACACCGTCCGCCAGTTCATGGAAAACGAAGTGCGGCCCTCGGTGAAACAAAGAGATCGCGAAGGTCGTTTCGCCACCGCTGAAATCCAAAAACTCGCTGAGCTCGGCTGCTGCGGGATGTTGATGCCCGAGGAGTGGGGCGGGCCCGGGCTCGATGCGATTTCGTATGTGCTGATGATTGAGGAGGTTGCGCGCGTCGATGCGGCGATGGCGACTTCGCTGAGCGTTACGAATTCGGCGGTGCAAGTGCCGCTGCTGAATTTTGGATCGGATGCGCAGAAGAAGAGGTATCTGCACCGGCTGGCGACGGGGGAGATTCTTGGGTCGTTCTGCCTGACGGAGCCCCAGGCGGGATCGGATGCGGCGGGGTTGCAGGCTCGAGCTGCGCGCCCGAGTGGATCGGCCGATGCGCCCTACATTTTGAATGGCACCAAGACTTGGGTTTCGAACGGTAGCGTGGCCGATGTGTTTATCGTTTTCGCGAAGACCGATCCCGACACGGGCGGGAAGGGGATTAGCGCGTTTCTCGTCGAGCCAGGGTTCAAAGGCTTTCGCATTGGACGGCACGAAGAGAAGATGGGGCAGCACTCTTCGCCGTCCGTTGAGATCGTGCTCAATGATTGCGAGGTGCCGGTCGAGAATCGGGTCGGCGAAGAGGGGCAGGGGCTGAAGATCGCGCTCAGCGCGCTCGATAATGGGCGGATCGGTATCGCGGCGCAGGCGGTCGGCGTTGCGCAGGGGGCTCTTGAAGCGGCGGTCGCGTTCGCCAAACAGCGCCGAGCATTCGGGAAAAACATCGCCGAGTTTCAGGCGATTCAGTGGATGCTGGCTGATATGCAAACCGAAATCGAAGCGGCGCGCGGGCTTGTGCATCACGCGGCCTGGCTTAAGGATTCCGGAGGGCGCATGGGCAGCGCGGCGTCGAAGGCAAAACTTTACGCGACGGAGATGGCAAATCGCGTCGCGGCCAAAGCCGTGCAAGTTCACGGGAGCATTGGATATTCGCGCGAAACGGACGTCGAGCGGATCTATCGCGACGCCCGTGTCATGACGATTTACGAAGGCACCAGCGAGATTCAGCGCGTGATCATTGCGCGCGAGTTGGGATTGTAGGAACGCGCTTCGGCGCGATGTGATTTGAACGGGGCGGGGGGGCGATATTGTCGGCGGGTGAAGCAAAACAGAAGCGCGTGCTGAGCGGCATGCGTCCCACCGGACGCCTGCACATTGGGCATTTCTTCGGTGCGCTCCAGAATTGGATTCGGCTTCAGAACGATCCAGAATACGATTGCTTTTACTTCGTGGCCGATTGGCACGCGCTGACGAGCGACTACGCCGACAGTTCACAGGTCGCTCAAAACACAATCGAGATCGTCACCGACTACCTCGCAGCTGGCCTCGATCCGAAAAAGTGCGTCATCTTCCAGCAGTCGCAAGTCCCCGAGCACGCCGAGCTTCACCTGTTGCTCTCGATGGTTACGCCGCTTAGTTGGCTTGAGCGGGTCCCCACGTACAAGGAAGCTTTCGAGAACGTGAAAGACAAGGACCTCCATACCTATGGGTTCCTCGGCTACCCGTGTCTCCAAACGGCGGACATCGTGATCTACAGTCAGAAGGAACGTCCGCTTTTTGTCCCCGTAGGCGAAGACCAAGTTTCCCACGTCGAGCTATCTCGGGAGATTGTTCGGCGATTCAATACTCTTTTTGGTCTCGAGATGCTCGACTCGATCCAAGACGACTCTAAAGCTCTGGAATTTGTACTTGGTCTCGTTCCGAGACTTCCGGAACTGAGCCAAAGCTGGGACGGGGCCTCACTGTACAAAACGATACTCCGACGACATGCGGCCGACACCGGGATCGAGAATTTCCGTGAGAAGCTGGGGACGTATGCGAGGTATTTTCCCTTCGAAAGAAATTTGACCGAGCCCAACGTCCTCCTCACCAAGACGCCCCGCATTCCCGGCCTCGACGGCCGCAAGATGTCGAAGTCTTACGGCAACGCAATTACGCTCAGCGAATCCGACGACGACATCCGCAAAAAGACCAAGGTGATGGTCACCGACCCCGCCCGTAAGCGCCGTACCGACCCGGGCAACCCCGACATTTGCCCCGTGTACGACTGGCACAAACTCTTCTCCCCTCAAGAAACCCTCGATTGGGCCGCTCACGGTTGCCGCACCGCCGGCATCGGCTGCATTGAATGCAAATCGAAAATGGCCGATCATCTAATTCAGTGGATCGCCCCAGTCCGCGAACGCCGGCTCGAATACGAAAAGCACCCACGCCGGGTCCTGGAAATCATCGACGCCGGCTCGAAAACAGCGCGAGCCGAAGCCCAAGCGACAATGTCCCGTGTCCGCGAAGCCGTTTTCGGTTGGGACAAGAAACGCAATGAGATAGCATCGAGCGACAGCAACTGAAAATGGCCTCTCCGTACAAAATCACCATCCCGACCTACGAGGGCCCCCTCGACCTCTTGCTCGACCTCATCAAGAAGCAGGAGATGAACATCCATGACATCCAGATCTCCAAAATCACCTCGCAATACCTCGACTACCTTCACAAGCTCGAAGAGCTGAACATCGATATCTCGGCTGATTTCATCTACATGGCCGCAACGCTGATCTATATAAAGTCGAAGATGCTTCTCCCGCCTGATCCTCTCGCCACGGCCGAAGAGCAAGCCGCCGACCCGCGTGCCGAACTCATCCAGCGCCTGGTCGAACACGAAAAGTTCAAAAACGCCGCCCAGCTTCTCTATCAAAAGCAGCAAGTCGAAGAAAACGTCTGGTCCAGGCCCGACAAATCGCTCTACAACGACGAAGGCACCGAAGGCGACCTCGTCGTCTCTCTCGTCGATCTCGTCAAGGTCTTTCAGCAAGTCCTGGAACGCCGCAAAGAGATCGTCCGCATCGACCTGAAGCACGAAACCTTCACTGTCGCCCAGATGATGACCCAGCTTCGAGCCCAGATTCTCGCCAGCGATGACAATACCGTCCGCCTGATCGAATTTTTTGAGGCTTGCCCCTCGCGACATGCGATGATCGTCGCCTTCCTCGCGGTTCTGGAAATGGTAAAAATGCAAGCGATTGCGCTTGCTCAGGAAAAGCAATTCGGCGAAATTGTTCTCAAGAAGGGCAAGTCTTTCGAGCTTGTGTTTGACGAAACCGGCGGGCTCCGCCAGATCGACGAAGAGTACAAATAGTGGACCACGATACCGAACAACTCGACGATAACAACCCGAAGTCCGAATCCACTCCCGAGACTGCGGATGGGGTAACTTCCGACACCGGGCAGGAGACGCAACCCGAGGCCCAGACCCAGGGAAGTACAGCGAGCGCTCAAGCGGCGGCAGCCGAGCCCGTCAGCTCGATGAGCTCCGACGAGCGCAAAGCTGCGCTCGAAGCCATCATCTACGCCGCCGACGAGCCTGCAACGATCGAGCAACTCGCCAAAGCGCTCAGCGAGCCGAAAGCCGAAGTGCAGGCCGCCCTCGACGAACTCGTCGCCAGCTACGCCTCCGACACTCGCGGCATCGAAATTCGCGGCGTCGCCGGCGGCTATAAGATGTACACCAAGCCGCAGCACCACGATCTCGTTCGCCGCTTCATCAAGAGCTTGCGTCCGCCGCTACGCCTCACGATGCCCGCGCTCGAAACTCTGGCAGTTATCTCTTACAAGCAGCCGGTAACCGCACCCGAAATTCAGGAAATTCGTGGCGTCAACACTTCCGGCGTCATCAAGACGCTTCTCGACAAGAAGCTCATCACCACGGCGGGCCGCAAGGAAGTCATCGGCCGCCCGATTCTGTATCGCACCTCGAAAGAATTCCTGATGCGGTTTGGCCTCAGCGATCTTGGCGAGCTACCAAGCCTGAAGGAATTCGAAGCGCTCGCCCGCGAAGCTCTTGGCACCGACGAAGGCGTCGCCGAAGGCGAAACCGGCGACGAAAGCGTGCTCGATTCAATCGAGCCAACCGAAGCGGAAGCGGTCGCCGAACTCGAGGCAGAAGCTGCTGCCGATTCGAACGCAACCGAACCCGGCGAGGCAGCAACTCCGCTGGCCGAAGCTGCGGCGGCAGGAGCGGACGAATCTTCAACCCCGAAGCAGTACGAGCAGTCGATCTCGCCGGACGTCGCTGAAGCGATCGCTTCGCACACTGTTGAAACCGCCGCAACGCCGGAAACCGAGACGGAGTCTGTGGAGGCAGTGGCCGAGACTTCGGAACCCGCCAGCAAGCCGATCGTCGAGGCTGTCGCCGAAACGCCTCTTGCGTCGGAATTTCAGGAATCGATTGCGCCCACGGTGCAAGAGTCCGAGCCAGCGCCAGTCGACGCTCGATCCGAATCTGCCGAGCCCGAGTTCGCCGCCGCCGAATCGACAGACGCCGTCGGCATCAACATGGAGACTCCCGCATCTCCGGAAGCCTCTGTCGAATCCGAAGCTTCGTATGAAACCGAACAGGAAATCTCCGACGAAATCCTTGCTCAACTAACCCAAGGTATCGAAATCGAAGTCTCCGCCGACTCGCTGGAGGGTTTGTCTTCGACAAACGTGCCGGCCGAAGAATCGCCGGCCCAGTTCTATTCCTCCGACGCCGAACCGGAACGTCAGCCTCTGCCGACCGCAGAAGCAACGGAGCACGCAGGCGATCAGGGACCGTCACCAGAAACCGAATCTACGACCGAGCCAGAAAAATCGCGCAAAGCCGCCGCTGGCGAGTAGCGCATCATCCGAGGTTGTCACGCCACGTATTCTGGTCACACAGAGTGCCACGCATGTGTAGCTACTGTATCGCCAGCAATTACAGTCTGCGACGCGTATAATCATCGTCCGGATCAAGTTTCGATTTTCCAATTTCGATTTTCGAATTCCTCATGCCCAGCGAACGCCTTCAAAAACTAATCGCCCGCGCCGGCATCGCTTCGCGGCGTCACGCTGAGCAACTCATCCTCAGCGGACAGGTCCGCGTGAACGGCAAAGTCGTGACCGAACTCGGCACCAAGGCCGACCTCGCCACCGATAAAGTCGAAGCCGCCGGCAAAGTCATCACCGCATCCGAAGACCATGTGTATCTCGCGCTCAACAAGCCCACGGAAGTCGTCGCGGCCATGGCCGACCCCGAAGGCCGCAAAACGCTAAAAAACTCGCTGCGCGGCTTTCCCGCGCGGGTGTATCCGGTCGGCAATCTCGAATACGCCGCCAGTGGCCTCATCCTCCTCACCAACGACGGCGATTTCGCCGCCGCTCTCCTCAAAAATTGGGAGCATCTCGAACAGGGCTACCACATCAAGGTCAAAGGTATGCTCACGCGCGAACAACTCGCCAATCTCGGAAAAGAAGCCGGCGTTCACATGCAAACTTTGCGTCAGCCCGACTCCACGCGCGGCCACGCCGCCAACTATTGGTACGAAGTCCGCATGCGCGACACAAAGAAAGAGTCCCTGCGCAACGTCATGTACAAAGCCGGCCACCCCATCGAAAAATGGATTCGCATCTCGCTGGGATCGCTGACAGTTGAGGGCATCCCCCGCAACCGCTATCGCCCTCTAAAGCCGGGTGAAGTGACAGCCCTCAGCGAATCCGCCAAACCCAAACCCCGCCCAGCCTACTCGACGCGCAAAAAATAATCCGTGTACACCCTGTAGCCGCGGTCGCATCCCAGACCGCGCGCCTTTTCGCTCGCCGCCTCAACGTGTCGTGTAAACTATTTCGGTCCGATTTTCCATTTTCGAATTTCCAATTTCCGTCTTCCCATGCCCGCCGAACGCCTTCAAAAAATAATCGCAGCCGCGGGCGTCGCCTCGCGTCGCAAAGCCGAAGAACTCGTCGCCGCCGGCCGGGTCACGCTGAACGGAGCGGTCGTCACCGAACAGGGAACCAAAGCCGACCCAGAGACGGACAAAATCGCTGTCGACGGCAAGCCACTCGCCGCAAAAGAATCATTCCGGTATTTTGCTCTCTACAAACCTAAAGGCTATGTCACTACCGTCACCGACCCCGAAGGCCGACCCACGGTGATGAATCTAATCAAAGGCATCTCCGTCCGCCTCTACCCGGTCGGCCGCCTCGACTACGCCAGCGAAGGCCTCCTTCTTATGACCAACGACGGCGCGCTCGCCCAGAAACTCACCAAGGCCGGCTCTCACGTCCCGAAAACATATCTCGTGAAAATCAGCGGCAAGCCCGACTCAGCCGCAATCGCCCGCCTGCGCGCAGGCGTGACCATAGAACTCGACGATGGTCGAAGAGTCAAAACCTCGCCCGCTTCCATCCAATTGGTCGAGGACGCAGCGAATCCCTGGTACGAGGTGGTACTCATCGAAGGCCGCAATCGGCAGATCCGCCGCATGTTCGACCGCGTCGGCTTCCGCGTGGAAAAGATCAGGCGCACGAAAATCGGCCCGCTCAAGCTGGACTTAGAGCCCGGCAAATTTCGCGCATTGACAGTGAGAGAAGTAGCGCAACTCAAAGCGCTCTAGCGGCAGGACAACCAGGAACCCACCCAACAATGCAAATCCTAATCCCCGAAAATTTGAAACGGGAATTCAGCGAAGATCCAATCGCCGATATCCTCAAACGCTACCGCACCGTCGCCGTGGTCGGCCTCTCATCTGATCCAGATCGCGCAAGCAATCACGTCGGCGAATACATCAAATCTGTCGGCTATCGAATGGTCCCGGTGAATCCGAATGAAAGGGAAGTCTTCGGGGAAAAATCCTACGCCGACTTGGAAAGCGCCGCTGCCGCAATCGCCCCAGCCAAAATCGAAATCGTCGACATCTTCCGCCGGACCGAAAACATCCCTCCGGTCGTGGACAGCGCAATCGCCATCGGCGCAAAAGTGATCTGGATGCAACTAGGCATCGAGCATCCCGAAGCCGCAGCCAAAGCCGTTTCCGCCGGCTTAGTCGTAGTTATGGACGCCTGCTTCTTCGTGGAACACAAACGCCGCCGTAGCTCGCTCTAGCGCGGAACCGGATAGACCGCCAAATTCCTTCGGCCCGGAACAATCACTCCGATGAATTTCCCGTCGGGCGAAAACGCAAATTCCCGAAACGTCAGGCCACGCAGAATTGGGACCGGCGTCGGCTGCGCCACCTCAACCTCTGCACCCGCCGCATGAGCCAGCAACGGCGGAATCGGAATCCAAACCAAATCTCCCGACTTCTTCTCCACCGACCGCCTCAACAAAATCCGCGTCTCGTCCGGCGCCCACCGAAACACACCATAGCCCGCTCTCACTCGTGCGAACCTATTCGGCGCCGTTAAATCTCGAACCTCGATCACTTCCTTGTCGATGTAATACGCGATCTTCGTCCCGCTTGGTGACAATGCCAGACCTCCCTCGTACCCATCGAGCGTCGCAATTTCCTTGTCGTCCTGCGAGAGCATCTCAAGTTTCTGCAACCGCGGCGGGCCCGACAAATTCCTATCTCGCTCCACCGCGTAGTCATAGTTCGAACCCGGCACAGGCACCGCATCGAGAAATGTCCGCCCCTCGAAAACCAGTCCCGGCGCGCCTGCTCGATTCGTGTAGTGAAACGAAAACAAAACCTTCGGCTTCAGCACCTCGGTGAAAAAGATCACCGTCGCGTTGTCCTGGAGCCAGGTCGCCTTACTCGCATCCTTGATGATGTTCTCCTCGCCCATCTTCACTTCTTTGCCGGACTCATCGAGCACCAGCGTCATCGGCGCATCGACGGTCTTCCCGCTCTCATCAACGCTCGCCGTAAACAACTCCGCCAGAATCAAATGCCCATTCGGCGACCACCGAAACGAATCCACGCTGTAAGTGAACGGTGCCGCGCGCTGAAACTTCTCCCCGATAAAAATCTTCTTCCGCTTCCCACCAGCGTCCTGCATCCAGATGTCGTCATGTTCCAGGTCGTATTGCTTCGTCTTGAACGGTCGATTGACCGCAAAAACGATCCGCCCATCCGGCGCAAACGAAAACGCCGTGATGTCCTCATCGATCGTGCTAATCGGTTTTTCGAAGTCCTGCGCGCGTCCGAGCCTCGGCACGAGCGTCAAAAAAAAGCACGCCGCACACACGACCAGTGCGATCCCGATCCACCGGCTCCAAGTTTTCCGCGTTCCGAAGGAAATGCCAGCCATCGTCATGGACTAGGATGCGCCGCCTCATACGCATGGCAGCATGGCGTTTGTCTTGGCGTGAACTCCATCACTTCTACGCGTGTCCCATCGGGATCGTACGCGTCGATGCTGTTCTTCCCGTCGCGTCCGACTTCCGGCCCATCGAATTTCTTCCAACCACGTTTTTTCAACTCGGCCGCCGCGACGTTCGCATCTTTCACGCCCAGCGAAAAATGATTCTGCACGCCCATCTCTTTGTGATCGGCATTCGCCGGAATGTTGAGCATGTACTCGATCCAATCGCCGCCATCCGGCACCTGGAGCTCGTACCAATCGATATCCTTGTCCTTGAATCCGCCATACCAATACACGCGAAACCCAAGAACATCGCGATAGAATTTATTCTCCGCAGCAATATCCTTGACCACAAATCCCGCATGCAACATGCGCGTGCTGAGCTGCTTCGGCGAAACCTTAAAGTCCGTGCCCCTCGCTGCTCTCTGTACAAACGCAATGCGATTACCCTCCGGGTCGCGCACTTCGAATTCTGTCGGCCCGGTATTTCCTAAGGCAACAGCCGCTACGTTCACACCATGCGCCGATAGATAGTTCGCCAGTCCTGCCGCGTCCTCGGTTGCGAACGCGATTTCAGCCACCCAATTCTGCGGCGCCGGAGAGGGAACTGCCTCGAGTTCCACATACTGTGAACCGTTCACTGCAAAGCACGTTCGCGGGTCCCCCGAACAGTTGCCACCGCTCGTCGGCAATCCAAAAGTTCCCCCGTAAAACTTCCGCGACTTAGCAACATCGCTTGCATAGAGTAGTACGTGGTCGATTCCGGTAATCTTCGGCCGTACTGGCGAAATGTCCCCACCGGCGGTATGACCAAGCACCCACGCCGACATCGTCAGGAACACGAATCCAAGCCCAGCTAAACCTCTCCTCATCACTGTGGCCCGGGATGCGTTCCCGTAAACTCACTGCAGCAAGGCTTCTCCGCCGGCTTAAATTCCATAAACTCCACGCGCGTATCGTCCGGATCGTAAACGTTAAGCTGCCATTTCCCGTCGCGCCCCACCTTCGGCTGCTCCGTCGCCTTCCACCCGTTCTTGATCAACCGCGCCTCGGCTTCCTTGATGCTCACCACTCCCAGCGAAATATGATTCATCACGCCCAGCGTATGGTGGTCTGCCGTCGGCGAAATATTCAGCATGTATTCGAGCCACGTATTCCCGTTCGGCTCCTGCATCGCCACCCACGAAGTCTCGGTGTCCTTCATCCCGCCCTGCCAATACAAATGGAAGCCGAGAATGTCGCGATAAAACGCATCCGCCGCGCCGCGATCCTTGATCACCCATCCCGTGTGAATGAGTTGCTTGCTCTGCGGTGAAATCGCAATGTTGCTCACCACGCCGTTGCCCGGCGAACAAAAAATCACGCGATGCTGCTCCGGATCGCGTACCTCGATGTATTTATCGCCAGCGCGATCTTTCTTCACTTCGCTGACCTGCACGCCCTTCGACACGAGATAATCCCGCATCAGCCCAACATCGCGCACGTGATACCCGACCGCCTCAATCCCATCCTTCCCATCGCCCGGATCGTTCGCCACCAGCTCAATCTTTTGCAGCGAATTTACGTTGAAGCACTTCACCGCCGCGCTTGGCTTCGCAAAGCAGCCCGACTTCGCCTCCGGCAGTCCGATAATCTTCGAATAGAACGGATACGACTTCTTCATATCCGTCACGCGAATCCGCACCAGCGCAATCCCGGTGATCGCTGGTCGGTCCGCAGCAAGCACCACCAACGCGCTCACCGCCGCCAGAATCGCAACTCCACACAGCAACACACCATGCCGAACAGAACGCATACTCACCTCAGGATTAGGATGAACGCGATTTGATCTTCCGAATATCTTCCAGCCGCTGCCGAATCCGCTGCTCGAAACCTTGATCCGTCGGTTGATAATACGTCCGACCAGCGAGGTTCTCGGGCAGGCACGACATATTCGTCACTTTGTCATCATAGTCGTGCGCGTACTGATAGCCCTTGCCGTAGCCTACATTTTTCATCAGTCCCGTCACCGCGTTGCGCAAATGCAGCGGCACCGGATCGGCTTCCGTCTTGCGCACGTCCTCGATGACCTCGCCATAAGCCGTATACAGCCCGTTCGACTTCGGCGCGAGCGAAAGATATACCGCAGCCTGTGCGAGCGCAAGATTGCCTTCCGGCGGCCCGATGAATTCGAATGCCTCTTTCGCCGCGAGCGTCACAGCGAGCGCACCTGGCTCGGCTAGCCCGATGTCCTCGCTCGCCATCCGCACCATGCGCCGCGCCAGGTACAGCGGATCCTCGCCCGACTCCAGCATCCTCGTCAGCCAATACAGCGCCGCATCCGGATCAGAGTTGCGCACCGACTTATGCAGCGCCGAAATCAGATTGAAGTGCTCTTCACCCGCCTTGTCGTAGCGCAGCAGCTTCCGCTGCAATACATCTTCGAGCAGTTCCGCCGTCAGATGCCGAACGCCCGCCGCATCCGGAATCGCCGCGCGCACCGTCAGATCGAGTGTGTTGTAAGCCGCTCGCGCATCCCCATTCGCGAACGATGCGATGCGAAACAAAACTTCGTCGCTCGCCTCGACATTCTCATTCCCAAGTCCACGTTCCTTGTCGCCTAAAGCCCGCCGCAGCAACGTCGCGATCAACGGCGTCGGCAGCGCCTCCATCACATACACCTTCGTCCGCGACAGCAGCGGCGAAATCACCTCAAACGAAGGATTCTCCGTCGTCGCGCCAATAAAAATAATGTGCCCCGCCTCGACGTAGGGAAGAAACGCATCCTGCTGCGCCTTGTTGAATCGATGTACCTCGTCCACAAACACAATCGTTCGCGGACCGCCGCGCGCCTTCCGCTCCGCGTTCGCCATCACTTCCTTGATCTCTTTGATCCCCGCCAGCACCGCGCTGAACGAAACAAACTCCGAACTCGTCAGCCTTGCAATCATTCGCGCCAGCGTCGTCTTCCCGCACCCCGGCGGTCCCCAAAACAGCATCGAGCTCAAATCATCATTTTCAATCTGCACGCGCAGCGGCTTGCCCGGCCCGAGCAACTTCTCCTGCCCGATAAATTCATCCAGCGTCCGCGGACGCATCCGCTCCGCCAGCGGCTGATGCGCCGCCGGCGCATCCGGCTCGATCGGTTCCGGCAATTTCGAAAAGAGACTCACGCCTTTTTTCCGCCAATGTTAAAAACAATCTTCCGTTGCCGTGCCGCCTCATAAAACAAAACGGCCGCCGCAGCCGCAGCGTTCAGTGATTCAATCCCACTCGCCATCGGAATCCGAATCCGCGCATCCGCGCTCTGTTCGACTTCGCGCGGCAACCCCGCGCCTTCGTTCCCGACAAGCAACGCCACCGGCTGGCACCAATCCAGATCCCACGGTGCGAGCACCGCATCGTTCGCATCCGCATCAGCGTCACCGCCGCCATCACTGCTGGCGTGTGCGACCGATGCCAAAGTCCGCACACCCGCCACACGCAGTTGTGTCAGTAGAATCGGTAGCGACATCCCGGCCACAATCGGCAAATGCAGCGCCGCTCCCGCCGATGCGCGCAACGCTTTCGGCGAATACGGACTCGCCGTTCCACTTTGTCCGGATGCCGCCGTCGCCGCCCCCGTCGCGCCAAACGCCGACGCCGTTCGAATGATCGTCCCGACATTCCCCGGGTCCTGCACGCCCGCCAAAACCACCAGAAGTGGGGAACAAGCGCCTTCCGGCTTCTTCAGCAGATCATCGAATGTCGCCGTTCGCGGCCGCACCAGAGCCGCGACGCCTTGCGGATGCTCCGTATCCGCGACACCTTCAAACAGCCGATCCGTCGTTCGCAAAATTGGAATCGCAATCTCCGGCCGATCGATCACCGGCGCCAGCCGCTCGTGATGCCGCTCTCCCGACTCGCTAAACAAAACCGCATCAATCGCGCAGCCCGATCGCAGCGCCTCTTCGACCAACCGAACGCCCTCGACGCCAACCGCGCCCGATTCCGTCGCCAGCCCACCGCGCAACGCCAACCGAAATTCCTTCAGCCACCGGTTGTCGCGCGAAGTGATCGTAGCGGTCCCCACACTCGCGCCTCCGCGAGGACTCCGCGCCCGTCCTCCAGCTTCTAAAGGTGTAGCCATAGCAGCGAGCCTAACAAATCCCCGCCCTCCAAGCCATTTCGATGCATCTACGCCTCAGCAGTCAGCCCAGCAATCAATCCAAGTTAACTGTCATTCCGAGCGAAGCGAGGAATCTGCTTTTCATCGCGTCTTGATACAGAACACCCCTTCTCCATTGCTTCCCCCATTCCATCCGTGGTAGCGTCGCCCAAATAATGGCAGCGCGGCGGAGCGCTGCGGGGTGGACTTACGTCTTCGCCGAGGGCCAAAAAATTGCCGGCAGAACTGTTGCGCGTTAATCCGCAGACACCGGAAATCGATGCACTGCGTTACGCAGCGCATTTCCTCGTTCGCGGCAGTGTCATTGCCATACCTACCGACACCTTCTACGGACTCGCCGCCGACCCCTTCAATCTCGCCGCCGTGGACGAGCTCTACCGCGTCAAAGGCCGCCCCGAAACCCGCGCGCTCCCCATCTTGGTGAATTCGCTCGAACAAGCCCTCGTTCTCATGCGCCAGGGCCTGCTCGAGGGCACCACAATGGAGCATCCTCCACGCAATTTCACAAAGCTAGCCCAAGCCTTCTGGCCCGGTGGCCTCACGCTCGTCGTCGAAGCCTCAAATCGCGTCCCCCTCAAAGTCACCGCCAACACCGGCAAAGTCGCGCTCCGCTGGCCGAAGCATCCCGTCGTCGAGCAGCTCATCGACGAATTCGGCGGCCCCATCACCGGCACCAGCGCCAACATCTCCGGCTTCCCGGCCTGCGCCAACACCGATCAATTGATGAAGCAACTCGGCCTGCGCCTCCCGCTCGTTCTCGACTCCGGCGAGACCGGGGCCGGACTCCCCTCCACCATCATCGGTATCCAAGACGAAAACTGGGAAGTCCTCCGCGAAGGCGCCATCCCCATTAACGAAATTAAATCCGTCCTGCAATAACGAACCTCTTCCACTTCTCCTGCGTCCGTTTCTCTACTTGGTGTTACCGCTGGTTCCAATCTTCTTGCCCCAACAAGAAAAGACCTGTCATTCCGAGCGTAGCGAGGAATCTGCTTTCTTCAACCGAAATGACCGTCGATCAAGATCACCTCGGTCCTCGTCTAAGATCGAAAGTGCGAGGCACTCCTTCGTCGAACCAAAGCCACTCACCACATTACCTTCTCTCCCCATCCCCGCTCTTTCTCTCTGTGCTCTCCGCGCCCTCTGTGGTGAAATCTTCTTTCACCCTTGCCGACCACTCAAAAACCGCTCCTCGTCCTCGGCCTGATGTCCGGCACCTCCGCCGACGGCATCGACATCGCCCTGACAAAAATTTCCGGCGCCCCGCCAAACCTGAACGCGAAACTCCTCAATCACACAAGCGTCGATTTCCCCGCTCAGGTCCGAAAAGAAATCCTCCGCATTGCCGAGCAAACTCCGGTTCCTGTCGGCGATCTCAGCCAAATGAATTTCCGCCTCGGCGAGATCTACGCCGATGCCGCTCTGACCGCCTGCAAGCGCTTCCGCATCGCACCGAAAAAAATCGCGATCCTCGGTAACCACGGTCAAACGATTTTTCACCAAGGCCCGCCGGTCAGGTATCTCGGCAGGCCGACGGCCTCCACGCTGCAAATCGGAGACGGCAGTGTAATTGCCGCCCGCACCGGCATCACCACCGTTTCAGATTTCCGCCCCGCCGACATCGCCCTCGGCGGCCAGGGCGCGCCTCTCGTCCCATACGCCGACTACCTGCTCTATCGCCATCCCAATCTCGGGCGCGTCTCGCTCAATCTCGGCGGCATCGCCAACATCACCGTCCTGCCCGCTGCCTGCAAACCATCACAAGTCTTCGCCTTCGACACCGGCCCCGCCAACATTCTCATCGACGCACTCATCCAGCATTTCACGCGTGGCAGACAGCGCTTCGACAAAGACGCCAAACTAGCGCAATCCGGCCGCGCCGCACCCGCTCTCGTCGATGAACTCATGCACGACCCGTATCTGACGCAGAAGCCGCCGAAGAGCACCGGCCGTGAATACTACGGCAACGCCTACGTTAAGAATCTCCTCGCCGCCGGCCGCCATCAGCACGTCCGCCCCGCCGACCTCGTCCGCGCCGCCACTGTCTTCACCGCCTTGTCGATCATCGACGCCCTCAACCGCTTCGTGCTGCCCAACCACAAAATCGATCAACTCATCGTCTCCGGCGGCGGAGCCCAAAATCCTCTGATCATGGCCCAACTCGAAGCCGCGCTATCCCCTCATGTAGGGGCGCAGCTTCATCCAGAGGGCTCTGCCCGAAGGAACGCTGCGCCCCTTGCCCGCAAGGCTCCGACTTCGAGCAAGCTCAAAGCTTTTTCTTTCGCGCAAATCGAGATCATCCCCTCCGACGACCTCGGTGTCCCCACCGCCGCCAAAGAAGCCTTCGCCTTCGCCCTAATGGCCTACGAAACATTCCACCAGCGCCCGTCCAATCTCCCGTCCGCGACCGGCGCGCGCGGCCCCGCGATTTTGGGCAAAATTTCCTATGCACCGCCGCGTTAACTGGCTCTGCGGTCGCTCGCCGCTCAAACGGCCACGGGTCTTGCTTTGTCTCGTTACTTCGTCACTTCTTTGCTTCATTACTTCGGTTTGCTCGTCCTGTTCTTCCAGCGCCAGCACCAATCCGAACTCGCTCACGTTCCTGCTGGAATCCAATCCGACGAACCTCGACCCCCGCTTCGCCACCGACGCCTTCTCACAACGCATCGATGGTTTGCTTTTCTCCAGCCTGCTTGTGCGCGACGCCCAGATGAATCTTCACGGTGACCTTGCGGAATCATGGGAAACACCAGATCCGCTCACCTGGGTCTTTCACCTCCGCAAAGATGTCCAGTTCAACGACGGCCGTCCTGTCACCTCGGCCGACGTTAAAGCGACCTTCGACTTCATTCGCACTCCCGGAAACAAATCTGCAAAACGCGGGGCGTTTCGTCTCGTGACCTCGATTGATGCTCCCGATCCTGTGACAGTGATCTTCCATCTGAAAGAGCCTTACGCGTCTTTTTCGATCAATCTTGTTCGCCCCACAACCTGCATCGTTCCTGCAAATGCCGGCGCCGACTTCGGACGCAAACTCACCGGCTCCGGCCCCTTCCAATTCGTCAGCCAGTCTCAAGACGATGAAGTAATCATTGAAAAAAATCCAAAATTCTCCGGTCCGCCGCCCAAACTCGAACGCGTCCGCTTTCGCATCGTCCCCGACGCAATCGTCCGCGCCCTCGAACTCCGCAAAGGCTCTGGCGACATCGAAATCAGCTCGCTGACGCCGGACATCATTCCCGTGCTGATCAAGCAGCCGGCGTTGGCTCTCGCCGATCGCCCCGGAACGAATTTCACTTATCTCGGCGTCAATCTCGAGGATCCAATCCTCAAACGGCGCGAAGTGCGTCAGGCCCTCGCCTACGCGACCGACCGCGAAACTCTGATCAAATACCTACAGCACGGACAGGCGCGCGTCGCCGCCGGAATCCTCCCGCCGAATCACTGGGCGTACGAGCCAAACGTGACGCAATATTCGCTCGACGCCGCACGCGCCGAGAAATTGCTCGACGATGCCGGCTTCTCGCGCAAAGCGAACGGTATTCGATTTTCGATTACGCTAAAAACATCGACGGACGAACAATTTCGTGTGCTGGGAGCGGCGCTCCAGGAGCAGTGGCGCCGAGTCGGTGTCGATCTCGAACTGCGACCGCTGGAGTTCGCGACGGTCTTATCAGACGCGATCAAGGGCAATTTTCAGTTGAACTTGCTGCGATGGGTTGGCGCAAACAACGATCCCGACATTTTTGAATTCGTCTTCAGCTCCAAACGTTTTCCGCCCGACGGAGCGAACCGCGGCCACTACCACAATCCTCGCGTCGACGCCCTAACGGATCAAATTCGCGTCGAAATGGATCAGTCCAAGCGCAAAGCCCTATGCAGCGAAGTCCAAAAAATCCTCGCCGACGACCTGCCATATCTCCCGCTCTGGTTCACCGACGCGACCTCAGTCCATCGCAAATCCCTAGGCCAGTTCGAACTGAGCCCCACCGGCGATTTCGATTTCCTCGCCACCCTGAATCCCAATCCGTAACCGAACCGCCGCACCGTCGAGGACCGGTAGCGCCGGTTTACCCTGAGCCCCGAGGACATCCTGCCGGCGTTTTTCCGCCGAGACTCCATAAATCCGGCCAACATTTCGAACGCACCCTAACGTCTTCGTTCCTACGCTGCCGCCGCCTCCGTGCTGCCGACGTTTCCAATCTGCCGCACGCACCGATTTGCACCCGCAACCTGTACTCAACAATCGACTTAGCAACTTCGCCGGTGTGCCCCGGCCACTCCCCCCGCCCGCAAATCCTTTTGAATGACATCCTTGCGCGCTCTACACGCACAACCCATTTAGTTTCACACTCTTACAAAAAAGGGGGGAGGGGGTGGGTCGGAGCGACTTTCGCAACGAACCGGGCACGATGATCAGCCGAGACCTTGTAGGGGCGCAGCACTGCTGCGCCCCATGTCCGCACAATCACAGCCCCTAGGAGATTTGCTTCTTGAGGTCCGCCAAAAGATTCAACGCATCCAGCGGCTTCAGTTGATCCAAATCCGCCGTCCGAAGCTTGTCCAGCACTTCGCGATCGAGCGGCGTAAACAGCATTTCCTGGTGATTGCGACGATGCCCATTGGTCGGAGCGGCACCGTCTGTTGAACCAGCCACGATCTCATTCGCGCCGGGAGTCAGCTTCTCGCTGAGCTGGTGCTCGCTCTGTTCATGCCGCTTTAAAACTTCGCGCGCGCGTTCGATCACGCTTCGAGGCAAACCGGCGAGGCGCGCGACTTCGATCCCATAACTCTTATTCGCGCTCCCAGGCTCGACGTGCCGAAGAAAAATAATCTCGTTCGGAGTCTCCTTCACCGACACATGCACGTTTTTCACCGCCGGCAAAAGTTCCGCGAGTTCCGTGAGTTCGTGATAGTGCGTAGCAAAAAGCGTGCGCGCCCGCGTGTGCTTTTGCAGATGCTCCACGACCGCCCACGCGATGCTAAGTCCATCGAACGTCGCAGTCCCGCGTCCAACTTCGTCGAGCAACACGAGACTTGAGGGCGTAGCGTGATTCAAGATGCTCGCCACTTCGCTCATCTCAACAAGAAATGTAGATCGCCCGCGCGCGAGATTGTCGGCAGCACCGATGCGCGTAAAAATGCGATCGATGATCGGCAGCTTCGCCTGGCGCGCAGGAACAAAGCTTCCCGCCTGCGCCATCAGTGAGATCAACGCAGTTTGACGCAAATAGGTTGATTTACCGCCCATGTTCGGACCGGTGATGAGCAGAAGCTGTTGCGTGTGCTGATCGAAGTAGAGATCGTTGGGAACAAAGCGCTCGCCGCGCTGGCGCAAAAGTTCTTCGATCACGGGATGACGCCCGCCGATGATAAGGAGCTCCCCGGTGTTCGTGAATTCGGGACGAACGTAACCGCGGTCGGCGGCTAGCTTCGCGAAGGTCGTGAGGACATCCATTTGCGCGACGGCAGCCGCGGTTTTGCGAAGGCGAACAGCTTGCGACGCGACCGCGTTGCGCACGTCGATGAAGAGTTGCTTTTCGATTTCGCAGATGCGCTCGTCGGCGGCGAGAATTTTGCGTTCGTATTCTTTCAACTCTGGAGCGGTGAAGCGTTCGGCATTCACCAGCGTCTGCTTGCGCTCGTAATCCGCGGGCGCAAGATGCAGATTCGGCTTCGAGATTTCGATGTAGTAGCCGAAGACGCTGTTGAAACGAATCTTCAGCGAGTTGATGCCTGTCCGCTTGCGCTCGCGCTCTTCCATCGCGGCGATGATTTGTTTGCTGTGCTGGCTCAGGTTGCGCAACTCATCGAGCTCAGCGTGAAAGCCGCTGCGGATGATTCCGGGATCGGTTGCGAGCGCGGGAGGTTCGTCAGCGATCGCAACTTCAAGCCGTTCGCGAACGTCGGCGAGTTCGTCGATCTCGTGGTGGAGATGACGCAGTAGGTCGCTGCCGCCTTTCGGCGGAGCAGTGAGGAAATTCTTCAGCGTCGGAAGTTGCGTCAGCGATTTGCGCAGGGCGACGAGTTCTCGCGGCGTTGCGAGGCCAAGCGTGATGCGGCTCGTGAGCCGTTCGAGATCGAGAATTCCCTTGAGCTCTTTGCGGATTTCCCCGCGGACCACAGTTTGCTGGACGAGCTGAGCAACAGCTCCGAGGCGCGCTTCGATCGCTTCGCGCTCAATGAGCGGGCGCAGAAGCCACGAACGCATCAGTCGAGCGCCCATTCCAGTTACCGTCACGTCCAGCGCAGCAAGCAATGTTGTCGGTCCGCTGCGGCTCGCTTCCTCACTGAATATCGGATTGATGAGTTCGAGATTGCGAACGGAGACGGGATCGAGGATCAGCGCGTCGTGCTGCTCGTAATAACGGATGCGGTCGAGATGGCGCAGCGCTTCGAGGCTTGCGGCTTCGTCGACAACGGCGCGGGCTGGAGCAACCGCCGCACCGGATGCGGACGATGTCGGCGACGGCGCGTCAACGAAAGCGGCGCGAGAGTCGGATGGCGCCGAGCGATCGCCGCGAGCAGCGTTTTCACGCAAGTAGTGAATGATCGCGCCAGCGGCGGAGAGCGATTGGTGATGATCGTCGAGGCCGAAACCGGTGAGTTCGGCGACGCCGAACTGTTCGCGAAGAATGCGCGAGGCGTAGTCGTATTGGAAGACCCAGTCTTCGAGGCGGGACTCAACACCGCCGACACCATCGGGAAGTGAATCCTTCGCGGTGTCAAAGAGCGCTTGCGGGCGCGGGAGCAGAGTTTCTCGCGGGCGCAGGAGTTGCAGTTCATCGCGGAGATCGTCAGCGGCTCGTGGTCCGGCGAATTCGGTCGCTTGAAATTCGCCAGTAGAGAGATCAACGAAGGCCAAGCCGATCGGAGAACCCGATGCATGCGTTGCCACCGACGCGAGGAAGTTGTTCTCGCGGGCGTCGAGGACCGCGCCGTCCGTTGCGGTTCCCGGCGTGATGACGCGGACGACTTCGCGGCGGACGATCTTCTTGCCGGGACCGGGCGCTTCCATCTGGTCGCAGATGGCGATCTTGAACCCGGCGCGGATGAGACGGGCGATGTAGCCGTCGGCGGCGTGATATGGCACACCGCACATCGGAATCGGCTGACCCTTTTCGCGGTTACGCGAAGTAAGTGTGATCTGAAGTTCGCGCGAGGCGAGCAGGGCATCTTCGTAAAAGAGTTCGTAGAAATCACCGAGGCGGAAAAGCAGCAGAGCGTGGGGATAGCGAGATTTGATCGTTTGATACTGCTGCATCAACGGTGTGGTGGGATCGGACATTTGCGATGGCGATGCAGCTTGTTGTTTGGTGACTCAACTTCCTTTCGGATTTTTGTGGATGGGCTGGCGGAATCGTACTTCGAGGGGGAGGCGTTTGCAAGGAAGGGGACTACTAGTCACAGGCCACTGCGCTGAGTACGCAGGAGCCAAACGCCGGGAGGATGCCGGCACTACAAGTCAGGAGCGGATTTTGAGTTGGGCTAGGGCGAAGGCGTAATCCAAGGCGATTTCGCGGAGGTAGTCGTAGCGGCCGGAGGCGCCGCCGTGTCCTGCGCCCATGTTGATTTTCAGCAGCAGTGGATTCTTGTCGGTTTTTAGCGTGCGGAGTTTGGCTACGTATTTCGCGGGTTCCCAGTACATGACCTGGCTGTCGTTGAGAGACGTTTTCACGAGCATCGTTGGATATATTTTGGCCGCCAGATTTGTGTAGGGGCAGTAGCGCTTCATGTAGAAGTAGTCTTCGGATTTGTTCGGATCGCCCCATTCTTCGTATTCGCCGACGGTGAGCGGGAGAGATGCGTCGAGCATCGTGTTTAAGACGTCGACGAACGGGACGTGACTGATCACGGCTTTAAAGAGATCGGGGCGCAGGTTTGTTACGGCGCCCATTAGCAAGCCACCGGCGCTGCCGCCTTCGATGATGAGTTTGTCTTGCTCGGTGTAGTGAAGCGCGATGAGATGTTCGGCGCACTCGATGAAATCTGTGAAGGTGCTGAGCTTTTTGTGCATGCGGCCGGCGTCGTGCCAGGGCTTGCCGAGTTCGCCGCCGCCGCGAATGTGGGCGATGGCGAAGGTGACGCCGCGATCGATGAGGCTGAAGCGATTGGAATTGAACGAAACGGGAATCGAGATGCCGTAACTTCCGTAGCCGTACAGCAGCAGCGGAGGCTTGGAGAAGGGGTTCGGAATGCGGTCGCGGCGGCGCACGAGCGAAATCGGAATTTCGGTGCCGTCATTGGCTCTGGCGTGAAGGCGCTCGATCACGTACTTCGATGGTTCGTAATCGCCGAGGACGGGTTGCTGTTTGCGGAGGATGCTCTCGCGTGTCTTCGGATCGTAATCAAAGACTGAACGCGGTGTGACAAAAGACTCGTAAATGTAACGAAGATGCGTCGGGGCGAATTCGGGATTGCTGCCAAAACCGGCACTGTAAGCCGGCTCGTCAAACTCGATGCGGTGTGATGCTTCGAGCGGATCGGACTTTGCGGCTGCGAGTTCGAGCGCGGGCGCGAGATCGACAATGCGCAGGAACGGAAGCCCGTCTTCGCGTTCAAAGAGAGCGAGATGTGACTCGAAGACGTCGGCAGAAGCGAGCATGACGTGTGGGCGCGTTGGGATCAGCTCGCGCCAGAACTTGCGGCGCGGATCTTCGACCGGGACGATCATCAGCCGGAACGTACGTCCGAGCGAGTTGGTACGAATAAAGAATGCGCCGCCGCGTTTCGCGTCGGTGGCGGGATGATGGTCAACGTAGTATTCGTGCGTATCTTCGCGGGCGGCGACTATGCGAAATTCGCCACTCGGTTGGTCGGCGCGAAGGTAATGGACTTCGCTCGTCGTGTGGCTCGCGGTCGTTAACAATAAATAGGTACCGCTGCGGGTACGCTCGACCTGGATGCGGAAACGTTCGTCGTTTTCCTCGTAGATGAGCGGATCGGGATCGGTTGAGCCGAGCGTGTGGCGATACAGCCGATGCGAGCGCTTGGTTGTTTCATCTTCGACCGTGTAAAAGAGCGTGCGATTGTCGGAAGACCACGCGGCGCTGGTCACGCGTTCGATTCGTTCGCCAAGAGTTTCGCCGCTGCGAAGATCCTTAATCTGGAGCGTGTATTGGCGGAATCCGGTCACGTCGAGCGAATAGGCGAGTAACCCGTTGTCGTCGCTGACATCGAAGGAACCGATCCCGAGGAAAGAATGCCCTTCGGCGAGCGCGTTGAGATCGAGAAGAAGCTCCTCGGCGGCATCGTCCGCGTCGCGCTTCCGGAAGTGAATCGCGTACTGCTTGCCTTCTTCAGTGCGCGAGAAATAAAGATGGCCGCGGAGGCGATAGGGAACGGATAGATCGGTCTGCTGGATACGACCCAGCATCTCTTGATAGAGCTTTTCCTGGAAGGCCTCGGTGCCGCGAAGGTTGGCGTCGGTCCAGGTATTTTCGGCGTTGAGGTAAGCGAT
>Ga0207109_1057_pt1 | contig 27448 bp, 20 predicted proteins | sample Alteio_BWMinHeat_73_FD_153584 | JGI IMG/M metagenome (GOLD analysis project Ga0207109, IMG submission 153584) | Enriched cells from forest soil in Barre Woods Harvard Forest LTER site, Petersham, Massachusetts, United States -... | ecosystem: Environmental > Terrestrial > Soil > Temperate forest >... | reverse complement strand
AATCAAGGCCGCTGCCGAACAGCACGCCGCCGAGACTACCGAATTTGCACTCTCGCATGAAGCCGATGCAATCGGCATCGCGGCCATGGACCCGCTCTACGTTTTTGAGGGATATCAGATCGAGGAGCCGTGGGTCATCATTCTCGCCCTGGCGCATAACTACGATCGGCTCAAACAGGTTCCTTCCGATGAGACCAACGGGGTAGGGGTGACGGATGTGGGCGACCAGTACGCACGCGGCACCCGTGCTTCTTTTGCCCTCGCTAACTGGATCCGTTCGCGCGGATACAAAGCGCAAGCCTGGCCGGGACCCATGGCGAGCGCGTTGTTGCTGATTCCGCCGGCGATTGCCTCCGGATTGGGAGAGTTGGGGAAACACGGCTCCTTGATCAGCCCTCTTTTCGGAGCCGGCGTGCGGCTGGCGGGGGTTACGACCGACATGCCGCTGGTGCACACCGGCCCTAGGCGCTTCGGCGCCGACGAATTCTGCTCCACATGCCAGGTGTGCACGAATTCCTGCCCGCCGGGCGCGATTATTCAGCATAAGCAGATGGTACGCGGAGTCGAAAGATGGTACGTCGACTTCGACAAATGCATCCCCTACTTTGCCGAGAACGCATCCTGCGGCATCTGCATCGCAACGTGTCCCTGGACGCGTCCCGACGTCCGACCCAAATTGCTTGCGACGATGACGCGGCGCCTGGGAATTGCCGAGCAGGCGGGCTAACTTACTTCAATCACAGTGATCTCATATTTGAAGTTGTCGGGATCGAACGGGTCGACGCGCTGCTCCGAGGTTTCCGCCTGCGGATACATAAAGTACACCAGCGGCTTGCCAGCGGAACCGGGCAGTTCCACGTCATGACCGTAGTTATATGCCATCCAGTTCATCTCCCATGAGCCGAACAGACGCTGACGTGCCTGGGACACCATTTCATCGTTCAAGGGACGATTCCCGGGAGGCTCTTCCAAAACTACTTTGCGCACGTCGGCAGGATCGACCGGCACCCACCCGTGCTCGCGCAGATAGACTTCTGCGTGGCAGTGCTGTCCCTTCGTCGCCTTGTCCGTAGCCAGCCCGAGGCTCTTGTAGCCCAGCTCTGATTTGTCGATGCGCAGACCGTAGACATGGCGCGCCGGCAAGCCTACGGAGCGGGCCATGCCAACGTACAGAGCATTGAGGTCTGCGCATTTGCCGCCCAAATCGCCGGATTCCAACATAAATCGGATGTCGCCCCGCCCGCAGCCGCGGATTTTGGGATCGCGGAAGGTGTGTTCGACGATCCAGTCATAGATATCCCTCGCCTTATCGATGTCGGAAGTCGCGCCAGCGGTCGCCTTGAGGGCCGTGTCCTTGACGATGCCGTCGGTCGGCACATAGCGGGTGGGCTTAAGGAAGTAGTCGAGCTCAGCACGCGAAACGGGCGGCGGTGTCGCGCGAGACGAGAAATCGACGCTGTAGTTTTTCAATGAAACGCGACTCGTCAGTGTGAGGATCGGCTTCGTGTCCGACGGATACGTCGCGGACACGATCCCCAGCTCGCTTTGTTTAGCCCTGGTCAGCGTGGCCGTTCCACCGTCTGCAATGAAACGGTTAAAGAGTGTCCGCTGATAGCGCGTCTCGCGCGTCAGAGCTGCCGGAAGCCAGATGTGACTGGTTCCCTTGGGATTCAGCAATTCCACTCGTGTGACGACATCGAACGTGCGCCATCCGGCCGTCGATAGCGAATGGGCGAGGACAGGGACAGCCCTGCTGAGTATCAAACCGGTGCATATGGAGCCATTCGCGCGCAAAAAAGCTCGCCGATTCATTAAGACTTCCTCAATAACTGATTTGCAGGGTGGAGAAGGAGCATTAGGTGAAGACCCGTATAGAACATGTTCGTTGCAATCCCGACCGCTTGCCTCCACCGGAAGGATGAGTCGCTCGATCAGGAAGGGGCTTCCGGCCGCAATGCCGGCGGCGGTGGTCAATCGCGGCCTTCCGAGAAGGTTATTGCTCCGGCAGCGTTGAATCCCCGCTGGTCGAAGCGGCCATCGACGCGTCCGGATCCAATTCTTAAACGATTGATGATTGGAACCGTAAGGGCAGTTGTGACGAGGGCCATCACGACCAGCATGGTGTAAAGCGTAGGCGAGAACACGTGTGCGTTGTAGGCGATGTTCAGAACGATCAGTTCGACAAGGCCGCGGGTGTTAAGCAAGGCGCCGAGGGCGAGCGAAAACCTCCAATCCTGTCCTGTGAGGCGCGCACCCAGAACCGCGCCACCCATCTTTCCCGCAATCGCCAGCAAGAGGATGAGGCCCGTCCACAACCACGTTGCCGGACTGGTGAGAAGATCCAGGCGTGTTCGCAACCCGGTGAGGGCAAAGAAAAGCGGCAGCAAAACGAGAGAGAGGATGACGTCCAGCCGGTCGCGGAGCAGTCGCTGCCACGCAGGCACGCGAGGGAAGCATAAGCCGGCCAGAAAAGCGCCGAACAGCGGATGGACGCCGATCGCATCTGTCACTGCGGAGGACGCGAGGACAAACGCAAGCATGACGCCGAGCAATTCGTACGAAAGCGGTGCGCGGGCGCGCGGGGCGGCAAACCATCGACTCGCCGGCTTGACCAGAAAGAGCATCACCGCCACATAGGCCACCAGCCACAGAAGGCGCACTGGGAATGCCCGATCGTTTCCGGTCGCCGAAAGAAACGTCATGGCAAGTGCGAGCAGCATCCAGGCAGTGACATCATCGACCGCGGCGCATAGCAGCGCGGTCACGCCGAGAGCGTCGGTCTGCATCTTCCGTTCTTCGAGGATCCGCGCCAGGACCGGAAAAGCGGTAATGCTGAGGGAAACGCCCAGGAAGAGCGCGAAAGGCAGCCGGCCTGTTTCGTTCGGAGCGAAGCGGGCGTGAATGAGAGGCGCCGCGATGAGAGCAAGGCTAAATGGCAGTAAGATACTGGCGAAGCTCGACAGTGTCGCGGTGGACTTCTGCTGGCGAAGATGTTCCAAATCAAGTTCGCTTCCCACTAGGAAGAGAAACAGAATCAGCCCCACTGTACTCAGCACGTCAAGCGATCCAAGCGATCCGCCGGGAAAGATCCGCACAAACAGGCCGGGCGAGATGCGCCCGAGCATGGATGGGCCGAGAAGAATTCCTCCCACGATCTCGCCGATGACCCTGGACTGCCCGAGCCTTCGTGCAATATTGCCGCAGAGCAGGCTCGTGGCCAGCACGATCGTCATCTGCAGGAGGAGCAGGGTCATGCACTCTCCTGGCCCGATGTTTTCCGAGCATGCCTTCTGTGCTGAATGGTGATGATCGCGTCCATCACCAGGAGCGCAAAGCCTGGGATGATGATGCGACTCCCGAACATACCGGGCCACATGAGTTCAAAATCGGTTCTCCAGTCGACCATCATCAAGATCAATCCGGCAAAGAACAGACCCCCTCCCGCCCATCTGCGGAATCGCGGAGATATCGACCCTTTATCCTTGAACTCCTTCCCGCGAACGTCACCCAACGGCGCTCCGACTAAGCCTTCATGGTCGTAGATCGTGCAGCGAAGGGCGGGCCGCAACTCGACTTGCTCCCGGGCGTGAGCTAGTGCTTCATCCAGGCTGCCGAACACGGTGCAGTAAAGGGTGTCATAGTCCTCCACCAGGAAACTGGAGTAGTGAACCGCAAACTCGCCCGGAATCATGCGCTCGTTCCACGTACCGGGCTGCAGATTCTCGTCGTGAAGGGGAAGTTTACGCGGATAGTTCACGCGGGAAGTATAACAAGCGATGAATTCATCAACTTTGCTCGAAGAGTCGCGGCCGTCCCTCTCATTCGCAAATGGGTGCCCACCCGTTCATCATGCGGCGGGATGAGGAACCAAGGCGACCTCGGGCCGAGTGGTGAGAACTTCGTTGTGACTAGGAGCCTGTTGTGCGCCGGATCGAAGGGGCACGTCGGCGACATGTTCGACGTGGCGGGACCTGAAAAACATAACGAGGTGCCGCGAAACCTGGAAGCCCTGTTCAAGCGGGATGAAGTGGCCGGAATTTACGGTGATCAGCTGAGAATTCGCGATCAGAGCGGCGGCACGGCGGGCGAAGGACTCAGGCAATATGTCGCGGGAACCGTGGACCACCAAGGTGGGGCAAGCTAGCCTTTTCAGGATCAATGGAAACTCCTGAAAGACGATCTTCGGCTGACCCCAGCGGACCAGCCGCATCAACCTCCAGGGTCCGCCCATGCCACGGAAGGTTTTGGCGAAGCTGCTTCTCTGCGCGGCATGGCGTGCGCCCGGTAATGCCCGGCGCATGGCGACCTGCCAGAACACCGAATTCACCAGCGGAGCAGATAGTTCGCCAAGTACTGGCTTCCGGAGGAAGTCGAGCAAAAAGAACGGTTCGAGGTCGGGGAGCATTGCCGGCGAGAGCAGCGCCAGGCAATCGACACGCTGTGGATATAGGTGGGCGTATTGAACTGCGATCGCGGAGCCGCCGTCGTGACCAACTACGTGCCAGCGCTGCACTCGATGGCGCCTGCGGACTTCCTCGATCTGCGCGGCCACCTGCGCGAAGTAGGTCGGACTATAGGGGAGAAAGGGAGTGTCTCCCATGCCAGGAAGATCGATAACAATGCACCGGTGTTGCTGGGAAAGTTCCCCGACTACTTCGTCCCAGAGCCGGCCGTTGCTGGGCATTCCATGTATGAGCAGAACTGCTTCGCCTTTTCCGTGCGAGCTAGAATGCATGGGCTTCCTCCCCGCCGGACTGCGGTGATCGACTCGCGGTGAGCCGATCGAGAAGAATTCCTCCCTGATAGGCAGCCCATATCAACCCCCGAAGTGCGGACATCACCAGGCCGATTGCCAGGGTCCTGAGGAGCGTGCGCGGACGCATGCGCGTGTAGACGAGATTCATCAGCCACGCCGGGACGGTGTAGATACGCGCGGTACCAAAAAGACCAAGACGATCGCGCAGCGCGGGCTGATAGAAAAGCTTTTCGATGAGGCTGTTGAAATAGCGCCCGACAGCGGAGACGCGCAGATTGTAAACGGCCCGCGCCCGAGCGGGAATGGTGCCGCGACGACGGTATCGGGAGATCAGCGCGGTCGCCTCCTGGGCGTGCCGCAGCGCTGCGGTTACGCCGTTGCCGGTGATCGGGTCGGATTGCGAAGCCGCTTCGCCGATGATCAACCAGTTTGTCCCGCACACTCCCTCGTAGGTTCGACAGAGGAAAGTGGTCGTGGCCGCATCGGAGAATCCGCTCTGGCCAACAACCTCGCGCAATCGCGGAAACCTGCGGCACTGGTTTGCGAGGATGTCGTGTGAACTTGATCCCCCGGCCCGTTGCGCCTTCACGGACGATCCCGGCGCTACGTACCCAATGCTGCTGAAACCTGGTCGTATGGGTATTTCCCAGATCCACTCCATGTACCGGCCGGCCGGGCCGCTCATATAGAGTGTGGTCCCTTCCACCCATTTTTCGGTTGGAACGTGGGACCATATGGCCACTTTGCGCGGACCGTAAGCGGCCGATTTCAAACCGAAACGCCTGCCGAGCAGGCTGGCGTCAGAGCCGGAAGCGTCGATGAACCACGTCGCACGAATAAATGTGCCTTGCGTGGTGCGGAGTCCGAGGATGCGCCGATGGCAAACGCTCGACTCGTCGAGCACAGCGAAGTCCGCCACGCGTTCGTTGAGAGTCATCACGCCGAGTCGACGGGCCGTATCGCGCAATCGCCCGTCGGTCCGGTCGCGATCCAGGTGCAACGTGCGCACCTCCACGTTCCATGGTGATTTCGCCAGCCATGGCCCGGGAAGGTATTCCTGCTCTCTGCAGTGGGTTCCGCTCACGGTGATGTGGCGCTTCCAGGTTGCGGCCTCGCTGGAGATCAGTTCCTCCATGGGCAGCCCAAGATCCGAGAACAGATCGGGAGCCGACCAGTCCAAAGATTCACCTACGACGTTGCGAATCTCTTTCCGCTGCTCGACGCAGAGCACGCGAAAACCACTCCCTGCAAGATGGATGGCGGCCGCAATCCCGGAAAGCCCCGCGCCGATGACAACCGCATCGGTCTCAAGGACGACCGGGTAACCCTGTGGGACCTCTGCCATGGCGACTCTTTGAAAAGGGAGTGAATTGCAGACAGCTCGATTGGGGCCTAACCACAGGGCCGAACCAAACGTTTCGGCAACTTTAACGAAAGCAGGGGAGAAGGAGCATCAATCGAAAGGTTGACTGGCGGGACTCCGGTCCGACTCATCCGCTGATCCAGCCTGAGTAGCGACCTCTATGTCATCTGCTCCAGCTCCCGCAGGTCGCGCCCATGTGTCTCGTGCCCAAGCGTGGCAAGCAGCACAATCGAAAGCAGGCACGGCAAGGCGATGGCGCCGGCTGCCACTCGCAGCGCCGGGACCAGCGCCAGCGTACCGAGTCCTTGGGCCAGCAGGCCGCCGCTCTTGCTGAAGCCGGCGACCCATCCGGTTGCGCGACCCCTCACCCTGAGGGGGTAGCTTTCGGCCGAGTAGGGCAGGAGGACGGAGATAATTCCGCTCGTGCCGACCATCAGCAACACAACCGAAAGAATCGGGCTGGAAAGGACGGGGATGTCCCGCAAATCGCGTAGCAGAATTGCGATCAGCCCCAGGGTGGTAACAACGACCGTGATCACCAGAGTTCGCTTGGTGCTCCAAATGCTGTAAAGCCAGGACACGAGCACGACGGTGGGCGCCGCAATCAGCGAGGAGCGCGCGATGAGTTCGCTGGCGGCTCCCACGCTGCGCCCTTCTCGCATCAGGCTTCCAGGCAGCCAAAGCAGCACCCCGAAATTCACGAAGCCCACGCACAGTGCAGTGAGCGTCAGGGCACAGGTCAGGCCTAAGAGTTTGCGGAATTTGACCGAGGAGGTTGTGACAAGCGACTTGGCCGATGGATCAGTGGCCGAACTTCGATCGATGGAAATCCCGAAGCGCGCCAGTGTGTCGCGCGCTTCTTCGATGCGGCCCATGCTCTGAAGAAAACGTGCCGACTCCTGAAGAAGAGGACTTACGACAATCAGGATGAGGGCAAGGGGCAGATTGATGAGCCACATGATGCGCCAGCCGAAATATGGCTGGAGCCAGGCAGATAAGGCACTTGTCGCGAAATAACCGCCAACCGAACCGATGCCGCCGACCAGGACCAGGCACCAGCCCCGGTGTCGCGTCGGCATGATTTCGGCCAGCAGCGCATAGGCCACCGGCAACAAACCGCCTGCGCCTACGCCCATCAGAAAACACATAAAAATGTTCCACGCAAACGACGGCATGGATCCGCAAATGGAAGTTCCCATAAAGATCACGGAGGCCAGCAGGATGGTGGCTCTCCGGCCATAGAGATCCGCGAGAACACCCCATATAAACGAACCGATCGTGGTTCCCAGAAGTGCGGCGAACGGTAACACCGCCACACTGGCAGAACCGAGGCCGTACTCAGCAAGCATGCCGGGCACCACAAATCCCAGCGTCGCCGGCTTCATGACGTCGATAATCAGGGCTGCGGCAAGAATAATGATCTGAACCCAGTGGGCGCGCGTCAGAGGCGCATTTTCCGGAGGTGCAATCTCGTCGAGCGGAGTGACATCTGTTCGGCCTAGCGGGAGGAGCCCGTAGGCTGTGGCGGCCGTTCCGCCGATAATAAGCCCCATGCCGATCAGCATGCCTATGCCCATCGGCATTCCGGCCAGCTTGTAGTGCACTGCGCGGCCCATGAGGAACATGGGAAGATGCAGCAGAACGCCGACGGTCACCGCTACACAACCGGCCCAGAAGGCGAACGCGCGTCGTGGATCCGGGAATAGTGATGCCTTTCGGGGCAAGTAATTCTCCTCATCGAAGAAATCCTCTTCGCTTCCCCGGCCCATCGAATGGAACAGGATAAGAATAGATCTCAAGAGGTTTTGATGTTTTTCTTAACGCCTTGGATCAACGATGGTTAGGCGCCTGAGTGAACCAACCTTCTAGTCGTGAGCGTCAGAACTCTCAGGCAGCGGTGCGTAGAACGTCACCCGGGTCATGAACCAGTCGAGGGAACCGCAAACCAGCAGCGTGGCGGCCGACGCCAGGAGCATAGGGCGCGAAATCGGAACCAGCACCAGCGTGCTGACAAACTCAAGGGCTATCAGGAACAGGAGAACGTTCACAATGCCGCGCCGGCTCATGTGGACACAGATCAGAGCTCCCAACGGCGCAAAGACGGCGACAACGGGAATTGCAGCGAGCCAATAGCCCATCACGGCCGGTGAGAAGTCCTTCAACCAAAACAGGTGGATCAGGAATCCAGGAATCGTGACCATGGTCATCAGGAGCACCGTGGTCGGCGTGACGATCTTTTCGTTGATTCGGAACAGCAGGACCAAGACCATGAAGGCGACTGAATTCTCTCCCGTACCGACCAGCGCGCTCACAATTCCTCCGAGAAAGCCGGCGGCAACGAGGATGGTACGTTCTTTGCCTCCAAGCGATGTCAGCTTGAGGTTCCGACCCGATCCACCCTCACGTTTCATAAGCAGCAAGGCGAGTCCGAGACTGGTGACGAGGACCGTGAATGAGGTGCGGACGATAACCGGGGGCACAAAGGGAGCAACGCAGTAAGCCCCAACTGTAACGCCGGCTATCCCGGGAAGCCCGGCATAGACCAGGGCACGGCGCTCAACGGGAATCCGAAGCAAAAGAATGCTAAGCGAAGCGGACCCCATCCCTACGCTCTGGATGGCCAGTGAGAAATTTCGGGCATCGTAGGCTCCAATGTGCAGGAGCTTGGTAAATATGGGGAAAGCAACTGCCCCGCCCCCCTCACTAGTACCGCCACCGACCATGGATCCAAACAACATGGTGAGCGCAACTCTCCAATCCATCAACAGGTGATGCAAAGCATATCTGCCCCCGAAGATCAGCCATATAGTCCAGACAGCCAAAGCGATTGACAGGTTAATCCGGAGGGGCAGCCTCGCCCATCGCAATTTGGCCCCTTCCTGGTCAGCGAGTTCAGGGGCGAGTATTTCGGTGGGCATAAGGATACGCCTCGGGAAGATGCGGCCATTTTGCGCGGATAGCCGTTGTCTGTGCATCATTACGAACGCCCATCACACTCGGCATCCACCAAAGGATGGAGACTCACGTCATCTCAAGCTGGGCTCGGCGTTTTGTCCGAACTGGAAATCTTCGTAAAGCCTGGCGTACGCGGTACTCCAATTGGTTGATCCGGATCTCGACCCGTTGGCGGATGACGGCTTCCGCGTTGACCGTTACCGTTTGCTCTACGGTTGCGGCAGTTCCCCTCGTCATCGCTGAAGGCGCGCGCCGCGCCCGCATGTCAACCATCCCCCTTGTCCGAGGCCAAGCTATGCAAGCCGCAGTTCCCCAAAAGAGGCGCACGCCTCTGTCCTCCGTTCGAACGCTCTCTCTTCTCCTCCTGATCGCCGTTGCAGCCGGCGCATTGTGCGTCGCACGTTCCCAGGACGCGACGGGCTCGCTCGAAGGCCGGCTCACTGACAAGAATGGCTCTCCGGTGGTGAACGCAACCGTACAGCTGAAGAACATCGAAACCAATGCCATTCGCAGCCAGGCGAGTGACAGCGATGGCTACTACCGCCTCTTCCAACTGTCAGTCGGGAGGTATTCGCTTTCGGTCGATGCGCCGGGGTTTGCGCATGTTTCCCAATCTCCTGTGGAGATCACCGTGAGTCAGACCCGGCGGATCGATGTTCCGCTCACATTGGCGTCAATTCAGGAATCGGTTGAAGTAACAGCGACTACCGCTTCCATTGATACCTCCACGAATACTCTGGGGAAAGTAGTGGAGGGCAGAGAAGTTCTTGACCTCCCTCTAAATGGGCGCAATTTCGCCCAACTGGGTTTGCTGCAGACCGGTGTGGCGTCGCTTCCTGCGGGTCTTGCGACTCAGGGTGGTTCTCTTCGTTCCGGCCAATCGTACGCGGTGAACGGGCAGCGTCCGGAAGGCAATAATTTCCTCCTGGATGGCGTGCAGAATGTGAACCGCATGGACGGAGGATTCGCACTCAAGATCCCCATCGACGCTATTGCGGAGTTTCGCATCCTCACGAACACCGCACCTCCCGAATATGGCGCCAATACCGGCTCGACCACGAGTGTGGTTACTCGCGCGGGCGGTAACCAGTGGCATGGCACGGCCTATGAATTCTTTCGTAACGACGCGCTGGATACGCGCAACTATTTCTCATCCGCAGTGGAGCCGCTGAAGCAGAATCAGTTTGGAGCGACTGCCGGCGGGCCGATCCGAACCGACCAGTTGTTCTTCTTCACCTACTATGAAGGCTTTCGCAACCGGCAGGGGATTACGACTTCTGCCACCGTGCCGACGGATGCGGAAAAGAACGGCGACTTCTCCGGAATAGGCCACCCGCTGATCAACTTCGCGGCCGGAGGCGTGCCATTTCCCGGCAATCAGATTCCTGCGGCGGCGTTCAATCCTGTGGCAGTGAATGTTGCCAAGCTCTATCCTTCGAGGAATGTAACTCCATCCATCTACACGGCGACCATTGTAGGTACCAATTACGACGATCAAAGCGGCATTCGGCTCGACCTGCACCAATCGGACAAGAGTCAGTATTTCGGGCGGTATTCGTATTTCACGGGATATAACATCAACCCGGTTTCGGTTCGTGGTTCCGATATTCCCGGATTTCCGACGCGCGACGATTACACAGCGCACTCCGTCGTCGGTTCCAACACCTATCTACTTTCCACTTCGCGGATCAATGCATTTGAAGCTTCCTTCTTCCGCTACGAATTCCTGTTCGACGAGCGCCTGAACCGCACGCCGCCGCGCAGCCTCGGGTTCGACTATGATTCGGCTTCGGCGATCGGCCAAGGCCCCCCCTTCTTCAATCTTTCGGGCTACTCGCCCATCGGAGGCGCCATCACCGGACCCCGGACCTCGGTGCAGAACACATACGAAGTGCACGATGGCTTCTCATGGTTTCACGCTGACCATTCCATCAAGGTGGGCGGCGAGTTTCGCCGTAACCAACTAAATCTGTTCCAGTCCATCGCGCCGAATGCGTTTTTTATCTTTGCCTCGTCGTTTCCGACCAACGATGCCTTCGCCAACCTGCTGCTGGGTGCGCCGGTAGTTTTTTACCAGGGCCGCGGCGACTTCACCCGATATGTGCGCAACTGGAACATGGGGGTCTACTACCAGGACGAGTGGCGCCTGAAAAGCAGGTTCGCGATCAACTATGGCATGCGCTATGAAATCATCAATCCCAATACTGAGACGCGGAATCGGCTCAACGCATTTATCCCCGGCGTACAGTCGCATGTGATGCCGAACGCCCCTACGGGCGTGTTGTTCCCGGGTGATCCCGGAGTTTCGAAAGGAATCGCCCCGAGCTATTACAAGGGCTTTATGCCGAGGGTTGGTTTTGTCTGGGATCCGACCGGCCAAGGACGCTGGTCGATCCGGTCCTCCTATGGCATTTTCTACGATCCCTTCGCCAATGGTTCAGGAGTTACATCGCAGGGACCGATCAGTTCGCTTCCTTGGGCGCAGTTCGAACAGATCACGCCTCCCAGGCTGAACTTTGCTGCGCCATATACCAATGTGCCGATTCCGGCCCCCAACACGTTCCTGAGCCCATCCACGCCCTTTGTTATGGATACGAAGGCCCGTCCTTCGAATGCGCAGGATTGGAACCTCTCGGTTCAACGGGAATTCGCCAAAAGCTACGTGCTTGAGATTCGCTACGTTGGAACCAAAGGTACGCACCTGCCTCGAAACATCGACGCGAATCCGGCAGTATACGGGCCGGGCGCGACAGCTCAGAATGCGGACCGCCGCCGGATTCACGCGAACTGCCAGCCGAACGGTGGATCTTGCCAGTTTGCGACCATTGCGGAACTTACTTATGGGAAGAACTCTACTTATCACGCGGGACAGGTGAGTTTCTCCCGCCAATATGCGAGCGGCCTCGCTTTCAATGTTTCGTATTGGTTGTCGAAAACCCTGGATTATCTCTCGTCTATGAACTTGCAGGGCTCTTCGGCAAAACCGCTGAGCGGAGAAAATGATCTGGCGCAGAATCCCTTCGGCCTCAAAGCCGAACATGGTCCGTCGATCTTCGATGCCCGTCATCGTTTTACAGCCAGTTCGAGTTGGGAAATCCCCTTCGCCCGCCACAGCGAAGGCTTCCGAAAGATGCTGCTTGATGGATGGCAGCTTAACGGGATCGCAAGCGCCAATTCCGCTACTCCCTTCACGGTTTATGACAGCGCGAACGTTTCTCTCCAGGCATCCGCGCCGCCCATCTCCGGCTTTTTTGCGAGCCGCCCAAACCTGATCGGCGCGCCCAACCACGGCCCGCACACGGTCAGTCATTGGGTCAGTTCTATTCCATTCCAGCGGCTCGATCCCCAGACCCAGGCAGGACAATTCGGCACCGAGGGCCGCAACGCCGTTCGCTGTCCGGCCCTCGCTGACGTGGATCTCTCGGTGATGAAGAGTCTGACCATTACCGAAAAGCTTCACGCCCAGTTCCGAGCCGAATCGTTCAATGTCGCGAATCACGCCAACTTCGGCCTGCCGATCGCGGATATCGCGTCGCAGGATTTTGGCAGGATTCTTCGCGCCTCGCCTCCGCGGCTGACACAGTTTGCACTTAAAATGCTTTTCTAGAGTTCAGGAAACCACTAATGGCGAAGAGGGCGATCCGATCCGAGTTGAGCATCGCTTACCGCGGGTGGAAGGTTGTGCTTGCCGGATTTTTCGGTGTCATGGGCAGCTTCGCTGCCGTGGTCCCCTACACTTTCGGGCTCTTCCTGAAACCACTGTCGGTTGCCTTCGGATGGCATCGCGAGGCTGTTTCGGCGGGGTTCAGCATCGCTGCGCTGACCGTCGCCGCGGCCTCGCCACTCCTGGGCTTTCTCCTTGATAGGTGTGGGCCGCGCCGGGTCGTTCTTCCGTGCATCGCAATCTTCTGCGGCACATACATTTCGCTCGCATGGCTCACGCCGTCTCTTATTCACTTTTACCTGGCATTCTTCGTAATTGGACTGGTGGGAAACGGCACTGCCTACCTCGGGTATTCACGGGCAATCTCGACTTGGTTCATTCGCCGTCGAGGTCTTGCTTTGTCCGTTATGCTCGCAGGCGGCAGTTGCGGAGCGATGCTGCTCCCAGTCATCGCTCAGGCGGCGATCTCACAATACGGCTGGCGCACATCCTACGTCGCTCTGGGCCTGCTTGCTTTTGCGCTCGGCTTCCCGCTTGCCGCGATGTTCCTGCGCGAACAGCCAGGCGTAGTACAAAGCACGATAGCTTCAGCAGGGCAGGATCGGTCGATCCGTGAGGCTCTCGGCGGTACCATCTTCTGGGTCATCGCGGTTACAGTCTGGCTCTATGCCACCAGCCTCAACGGCGCGCTTGCGCACCTCTCCGCTCTATTAACCGATAGAGGAGTCTCGTCGCAGGGGTCTGCCTATGCTGTTGCGACCATCGGAGCCAGCGCTCTCGTGGGACGGATTCTGACCGGCGTCTTTCTCGATCGATTCTTTGGAGCTCGTGTCTCTCAATGGATGCTCCTAATGACAGTTTGCGGGATCCTGCTTCTATCCGTTGCTCATTCCTTGACGTCTGGACTAATTGCCGCATCCCTCATCGGCTTCAGCATGGGCAGCGAGGGTGACATCACCCCTTACCTGCTGAGCCGCTACTTCGGCCTCAAGCGCCTGTCGACCCTGTACGCATTCACCTGGACCACGTATGCCATCGGGGGCGCAACCGGGCCCCTGGTCGTAGGGAGATTGTTCGATAGCCTTGGGTCCTACAGCCCTGCGACGATTCAGGTGCTGGCGCTGCCCGCTTTCATATCTTGTCTGCTGATGTTTCTGCTGCCTCGCTATGGTGAACAAGATGTCGAAAACCAAACCGGATTGCTCGAGTCCACAGCAGAAATTCCAGTTGAGAGCATGTGACCGGTTGAAGGCGGAAAGGATGATTCGTTCTTAAAGTTGGTTCGGATCGGGGAGCCCGAGAATCGTGAGGCTGTGAGAGCCGCGGGAATTTCTGGAGGGTTCATCAGCTTCTCGGACCCCATTCACATACAGACTGAGGTGGTTCGGTACGGTGCGATTTCATCCCACAATCTCCGCAGAAAGCGTGGGTATCAGAGAGGGTATCGAGTCGATAAGCTCTTGTAAGTGCCATTAAAATCAATGTGTATGGCTGCCTGGGGGGCAGCCAAATGTCGAATCTAAAGCAGCTTAGAATGGTTCAATAGAGTCCACTGAAGTCCACTTAAAAACCCGCCCAATCCTCTCATTCCAAATAAGATGGTCGTTCGGCCGCGTCCAGCATGGTACGTTGGCAGCCAAACGGAAATGGGGATACGAGCCACCGCCATATCCTCACGTCTCGAATCCAAAAATGGGGATACGGCAGGGACTCGAGTGATCGTATCCCCAGTGGTGACTTCCCATGGCTCTCACGGATTTAAAACTCAAGACGGCTCAGCCCGCGGCCAGACCCTATCACCTAACCGATGGCCAAGGCTTGTTCCTGGTCATCCACCCTAATGGGTCGAAACTCTGGCGTTGGAAATACCGTTCCGTGTTTTAGGGTCATCAACAATGGCAAAGAAGCAGTGCGTGTAAAGGCGAAGTTCGGGCGAGGATCCGCAAATACGATCGAAGTCCTCGACGGCCTGAATGTGGGGGAAACGATCATCCTCTCCGACATGTCTTACTACGCCAACGTTGACCGCATCCAGATAGAGTGCGGTGTTATGCCTGGATGACCGCTCACTCGTACATGACCTTGGCGTCATGTACGCATCGTCCACCACTCGCTCGCAGCACGCGATTTGCGAATAGATTGCCTGGAATGGAAAGAGTCTGGACAGTGAGGGCAGGGAAAGCGAGAGCCGGGACAGGGTTTGTTTGCTGAGGTCGGGGAAAATCAGTTTTTGACTGAGTAAAGGGATCGGAAGAGTTCAAGAGGATGTACCGGCTTGGGGAGTAGTTCGAGTTTGTAACCCGAGACTGAGCATCTTGAAGTAAGGCGCTGCTGTCGTTGTCCCGAGAGACCAGGAGAACCTTGCATTTGGGAAGAAGCTGGCAGATCTGAATCGCGGCCTCAAGGCCGTTCATACGCGGCATAATAACACCGGTCACGAGGAATTCGAACTCAAGGCCCCTTGCAAGTGCGACGCCCGCTCCGCCGCTGTACACAGCACTAGCCCCAAGTCCAGCCGCATTCAGGACCATGACGAGTGTGTCCGCTACTGCTCTGTCGTCGTCAATGACGAGGGTGTGAGACTTTTCCCTGTAACTGTCTGCGGTCGGCGCCGGGAGCTTCGCCCTGGGGGATGTGATAGTTTGGCGCTTCACCAAGAACATTGTGAATTTTCTTGTTTCCAGGTCTTTCTCGATAAGGCCTTAGTTCTAGTAATTCCTCGGCCACGTATGCGCCAATCGTCCCGTCTGAAAACGTCACCACGAGGCCGTCGTCACCATCTAGCTCGACCGCGAGTAGTCGGACCACGTCTTCCATAGCGCTGAATGTACACACGGAGGGAATGGCTGACTGTCCAGAATTGCTCACTTGCAGGGTCGAACTTATTTCGGCGTGACAGTGAAGCCGAAAGTAGCAAGGGTCAAGATGTTCTCGACCACATCGAGTGAACGCTGATCGGGCCGCCGGTCGTAGAGCTGCGTGGGGACTTTGCGTGAGCGTTAGCCTGCGGCAGGCGGTGCGGGCGAGCTTGCCGGACCGGATGCGGCAGGCCCGGGGCGATCTAGATTTTGCGGCCGTTGGTTCAGGAGGTAATCGGTGAAGTCGGTGGCCCGGAAAGTGTGGCAGCCGATTGCGGTCCTGATGCCGGCATCGCCGGCGCGGCGCCCATCGTGTTGCCCATCCTGGCGATCAGGTCATTCGGATGAATGGGCTTGGCGAGCACTTCAAATTCGTGGTTTTGGAGACGCGCCGCTTCAGTAGGTCTGCGGGTGCCATAGCTCCAGAAATGATCGCAAGTCGCGTTTCTCCCATGGCAATTTCTCCGGATTCTTTGGAGCGTCCCATCGCGGCAAAGAACGTCTCTGCGCATATGCCTGCCGGTGAGTTGGTGAGCCCAAGAGCGTCAATGACTGATGTTAAGGTGGGAAAGCTCAAGGAAGAATCTGTGCACATCGCGTGCAGGTGTGCGACTCCATAGTCATCATGAAGCGACCAAAGTGCTTCAGAGAGTCCGATCTGTACTTTGAGGTCCCGCTCACGAGATAGAGCAGATTTGATGGGGGGAACCGCATCGTCTTGGTGGTCTTCCGCAAGCTTCATCGCCGCCATCGTCCGTACTTTCGGATCGATGTGCGAGAGAGCCACAACCAAAGAGGACCGGGTGAAGGAAGCGTTGTCCCGGCGCGGAGTGCATCCGGGACTGGTGTATATCTTGTCGGCCTGCTCGACTTATAAGCCGTGGCATGACAAGCAAACGGGCTGCCCCTTCCTAATAACCCGTGAGTACAGGACTATACCAGGATGTGCTTCGACCCCAGGAGGTGGATTCAATGAGAATTGATCTAACGCTCGATCTCGCGGAACTCTTTGCCTACACGCGCGACATTTTTGATGCGATAAGGCTAGTCAATCCTGTCGATGACTCTGTCGTCTCCAAAGAAGACGTGGCGAACAAAAGCCTCGACATGTTCGAGTATTTGATGCAGCATATTTGGCCGATCGCGGATGCCATTCTCGACGATACGCCTGAGACCGTCGTCATGGCCTGTACTGAATGCCTGAAAGCGCTAGAGCCTTATCACGTGCGCCGGGCCGTTGTTGTGGGTTCCTCCAACGCAGAGCATAAACTTGAGGGAAGGCCAGCCAACCACCGTGATTTTCTAGACATAGTCAGGGACATCCGCCGCAAAATGTCCGATGAAATCGGTGGGCGCCGCACTGCTCAACTAAACTAGAGAATCCCGGAACACTTACACCGTGATCGTTACGTGAAGGGCCTTCGTTGTGTACTGCAAACAGTGCCGCCGCAATATCCCTGGTAGCACGAAGGAGTTCCCCTTCCAGTCCATCGTGGTCGAGGGCCCATCTTGCAGAGAGAGGCGCAGCTACCGGCCATGGATAGCGGAGAATATCGCCGCCCGATTTCATTTCACCGGCCAAGGGGTCATTCCTCCGCGCTGATAAGCCAGATTTCCAATATGGCCCGCCCTCGCGGCTGCGACTCCTGCCTCGACGGGCGCGTTCGGATCCTTGCGCGTCTTGATGCAGTCGAAGAAGTTCCTCATGTGGGGCGTTGTCCCATCCTCGAAACTCTCTTCTTTCAGTACGGGATTTCGATCGCCCTTCACATTCTCGTGGAAAATAGTCATGCCCGCACGGGTGATCTTCAGCGTTGCCTCAGTGCCACGAAATTCGAGTCCTCCATCGTCGATCGACGAGCTCATCATGCCCTCGTAGACCACATCAAATCCGGGATAGCGAAAGGCCGCCTGGATGGTGTCCGGACACTGCCATTCCGTGAATACGTATTTGTCGCCCAGCATCAGCGCCATCGCCGGCTGGTCTGCCTTCATCGCCCATTGCGCGACGTCGATCCAGTGAGTGAACAAGTCGGTCATGGCACCGCCGCCGAAGCTCCAGAACCACCGCCAGCGGTTGTACTTCTCCTGGCTGAAAGGCTGATCCGGCGCTCCGCCGAGCCATTGTTTCCAGTCAAGCTGTGCCGCATCAACCGGCTTTGGCGCCCAATTGGAGCCGTAGTTCTGCCACCAATATGTGCGCACCTGGGTTACTTGCCCGAGTGCACCGCCCTGGATGAGGTCTACCGCGTTGCGGAAGTGAGTCCAGCTCCTCTGCTGCATTCCGCTTTGCAGGATCTGCCGACTTGATCGAACCTTCTTCTGCAGCGCCTCGCCCTCTTCGAGGGTATGCGTCACGGGCTTCTCAAGGTATACATCTTTGCCCGCGGCCAGTGCCGCTGTCGCGATCCGAACATGCCAATGGTCCGGGGTAGCGATAATCACGGCATCGATGCTTTTGTCATCGAGCACGCCGCTGTAATCCACGCACGTCGTTGCGGTTGCTGCGGTCGTCCGGGTTTTCACCTCTTCGCGCCGTGGCGCGTACACATCGCTCACCGACACGATCTCGAACGGGATGCCTGAATTCTCGGCTGAGTTGAGCAGTTGCCGCATGCGACCCCCGGCGCCGATCACTCCGATTCGAAGCCTTTCATTTGCCCCGAAGGCTCTTGTGGAGGCGAGCGCGGTAAGTCCCCCGGCGATGAGGAAGGTGCGACGATTGGGCGTGTAAGTCATGGCACTCCAGTTGATCTTGCTGTTCCGAGGATGGTAACAAAAGCTGGTCAGGCCTGGTCCGGAAGGATGAGGCTGGACCTTCTACTGCTTCGGTTTATGATCCTGCTTCATCACCGGTCCTTCGCCGGGGAAAAACCAACTCCAGGCGTGCGTTTCTCTTACGATATTCTTCCCTTGAAGACATCAAAATAGTGGTTTTCGCCGACATCCTCGTACTCTTCGGCGACCGACAGGCCTGCGGTTCCGAGCAACTTCCTATACTGCTCGGCCCCCAGGGAGACTGATTCCAATCCTGTCATTGCGTCGTTCCAAACGGCAGGTTTGGCGGTCGCGGTGAACAGAAGGCGACCGCCCGGCACAAGTAATTCGGCGAATCTCTGGATCAGGCGTTGCTGATCTTCAACCCCGAGAAGGAAAATCAGCCCAATTGCCACGACAGCATCGAAGGTGCGATCAAAGAATCGTGATTCCTGAACGGTTTCGCAAATGATGCGCTGGCTGGAATCGCAGGCCAAGTGCCAGCGCAATAGCCACGAGAAGGTGATTCGCATTCTGGGCGTAATGGCCGACGTGACTCACCGTATACGGGCGGAAGAGGCTATGCTGCAGGCAGAAAAACTCGCAGTGGCCGGACGACTGGCGGCCTCAGTCGCGCACGAGATCAATAATCCTCTGGAGGCGGTGACAAACCTCCTTTACCTGGTGGGCCTGGCGGATACGACGGGGGAAATGCGCGCGCTGGCAGGACAGGCACTCGAAGAATTGATGCGGGTTTCGCAAATCACGCAACAAACACTGAAATTTCATCGAGAGGGCGGCGTGCGGAGGGTCATAAGACTGTCGGAGTCTTTCGAAGCTCTCCTGGAGTTCTTTCGAGCACGAATTCGCGCTGCGGAAGTCGAAGTGGAGGTTCGGGCAGAACGTGAGAACAGCATTGCATGCGTGCCGGGTGAGATCCAGCAGATTTTCGCGAATCTACTGACGAATGCAATTGAAGCCATGCCGCCGAGGGGTAGGCTCGTGGTTTGTATTCGGCCTTCACGGGACGGGTGTGACCATGCAATGGCGGGAATGCGAATTACGTTCTGCGACTCAGGCGTGGGTATGGACAAAGCCACAAGACAACGCATGTTCGATCCCTTTTTCACTACTAAGATCGACACTGGAACGGGGCTCGGCATGTGGGTCGTATCGCAGTTGGTTGAGTGGCATAAGGGACATATACGGGTTTGGAGTACCCAGCGTGTGGGACGCAGCGCGACGGCTTTTGTCGTCGGCTATAACATCACCGGCACCTTGCAACGGATAGTGCAAATCAGCTTCTGAAGAAGGCAGACGATCTCTCCTGGAACAATCAGTGGATCGCGGCCGAACCGCTCTACAGGCGATGGCCAGCCGCCCCACGGCAATTGAAATGGTTCCAAGTGACGATCGCGGTGTCACTCTTCGATCTCAGCTGAGTGCCAGTAAGTGGGCTTGTGCCCAGGCAGGCTTTCTCGTCAGTGCACATGAATCTCGCCAGAGCCGGTTTGCACGCGGACTAGCGGACCGCCGCCATTGAGATTGCCCTTGATGTGATGGTGATCGAGCGAGCCCTGCACCAGCATTTCGTGATCCGTGATCACAGAGCCCGAGCCCGTGGACCCATCGAGGGTAAGCGGCGCGCTGCCGGACCAGATGTCGATATTGCCCGATCCGGTCTCTAGGGTCCACGGCGCGGAGGGCGTGCCAGTAGCCTTAATATCACCCGAGCCAGTCCGGGCACGAAAACTGCCGTGAACGTCCTTGATCTCGATGTTGCCCGATCCCGTCTCCGCCTGCACCTCTCCCTCACCGGTCTGTTCCGCCGTGATGTTTCCGGATCCGGTTTTCACAATGAATGGTCCCTGCAAGCTGGTCGCGGTGACATCGCCCGATCCGGTTTCGAGCTTTGCGTTCTGTCCAACTCCCTCATCGACTATATTGCCTGATCCCGAGGCGGCGCCAAGAAGCGTTCCGGCAGGAGCCTCAATCTGGTAATCGATGCTGATTCCCTCCCAGTGCTCTTCGTGTTGTTGGCCGACGCGAATCACATTGCCGGTCTGTTCAATCGGAGGCTTCGCTGCGATTTCGCGAGCCTGTTCTTCGCTGCCATCACGATTGACATGGATCTGGCCGTGAACGTGGATTTGGCCGTCGGAACCACGGGTGAGATGGATATTGCCTGACCCGGTTGAGACCATCAATTGCGCTTCACCGCTGACTGAAAGTGTGCGGTCGAACATCAAGGAGCTAGGCGACTCGGTTTCGGCCGAAACCGCAGGCATGGCGCCCGGACCGGTTGCTTTCGCCGCAAATTGCTGTGCGCCCGGATTAATGGCCGCAGGTCGAAGCGCTGCTGCGGGAACAGGAGTCGTAAATCTTGCAGATGGAGCAACCAGAGCTGCGGGTGCTGATTGCGGTGTGGACGCAGCCTGCACTCGCACCATTGCTGTCGCGGCAAAGCACGCAATTGGCACCAGCACAACAGCGGCAAGTGTACGACGGCTGCCGGCAAACGACCGGCGAAATGCATGATCGTCGAGTAAACGCTCGATGCGGCGGCTAAGACTTCCGGGACGTGCCATCGGGACTCCTACGGCGGCGGAGCGTGGCGCCGCCGCGAATTCAAGAAGGATTTGGGCATAAGACGTTCGGCTTTCGGCTTGCTCGATTCCTGCGCGGTCGCTGATGGCCTCGGCCAGATCTGCAAGTTCTCTCTTCAGCCACCAGCCCAATGGGCTGAACCAGACCAGTGAAGCGTATACACCGGCAAGGATCTGGAGATAGAAGTCGCCCTGGCGAATGTGCGAGCTCTCGTGAGCGAGCACAATTCGAAGTTTCTCCCGATCCCAGGTCTCGTAATCAGCAGGAAGCAGGATGGCAGAACCGATCGTGAGGGGTGAAGAGACTCTGGGACTGGCGCGTACAGGCAGCGAGGCAGAGCCGCAGGACATCGTGTGTGGGGGAATCGGAGTGGCAGTGAACCAAAGGCGGAGCGTCGCAGCCAATCCAAGGACAAGCCTCAGAAAGAGCACCGCGGCCGCCACAAGATAGAGAGACCAAGCCACGACCGAAGGCGAGACCGCGACTCGGCTCGGCTGTGGCGACCCCTGCGTGTCTTCCCGGCGGCCGGCAGAATAGGTGATCGGCGCTGTTGGCACTGCAGCCTGTTGCCTGCGCGAAGAGGCTGGCTGGATTTCTTTGGTAGGTCGAGTGGGTGCAGTTTCTGGTGCGGAGCCTTCCGACTCTTCCTCCTGGGTCGATTTGCCTTGCGGAACGGCCCACGCGATCGGCTGAGGCATACGGCCAGAAGGGTTCTTTGCCAGGATCCGTGCCTGTAACTCTTCAAGAAGGGTCATAGGATGCGCCGGGAGCACTATGCTCGCGCTTTCCGGCAGAATCTGCCACCGTGCTACAGTTGGCAACAGCCACGGCATTGCCAGCGCGGCAGTCAGCACAAGGCCCCAGGCGGCCTTTTGCGCGACAACATTGTGGATCCGGAAGACGCGCAGGCCAACTGCGACCACCAGGCCTACGAGGAGTGACCGGAGAGCTGCTTCGATGAGGACCGGAATCATTGAACCCCCTTCTTAGCGGTTGGACCGGTTTTCTGCGCAGTGGCTATGCGTTCGGCGAGGCGCTGGAGCTCGGCATGACCGAGCATTCTAGAATCGACCATCCCAACCAGCAACGCCTCTACCGATCCTTCGCAGAACCAATCCACGACGCGTTTGACTGCGCGCCCAGCTACCCGCTGTCGCGATTGAGCCGGGCGGTAAATGAATGCGCGATCATTGATGCTGTGCCCCAGATAGCCTTTCTCTTCGAGACGACGTAATACCGTGCGAACCGTCGAGCCCTTCAGATGACGATCCAGTTCTTCGCGGACCTGGTCGGCGGTCACTGATCCGCGGCGCCAGACAATGAGCAAAATGCTTCGTTCCAATTCGCCCAGCTCGGCAGGATCGTGGCTCGCTCTGGTGCTACCCGTCATAGTGTTACCGACTGTAACACATGAGGTGGGCCGGAGCGCAAGTGAATTTATCTTTTCGATTAGAAAGATCGGGCTTCGCCCACCTTCCGGTTGCCGAATCGTGAAACCGCCTCCTAGCGGCTCCGCAGACACGTACGTTGGAGCAAGGCTTGCCCTTCGACATCGCGGACCCGTCCGAAGACGCAGCTTGAATAGCATCTATGCGGCATCAGCATCTTGCTCGGCAATTCCTTCCGGTCGTTCGACCTCAGTAAACTGTTCACGGAACCGATTCCTCCGAACGCGACGAACTAGCCAAATTTGTGAAGGCGAGTCGCACGGGCCAGAGGCCGGCAGATGGATATTACGTTTCCTTCTGGCGTCTGATACTCAACTAACCCGAGCTGCTCGCGTGGGAATGCTTTGGACGCAGAGCCTGCGCGACACGTACGCAGCAATTTATGCAAAAGTCAAGGAGGTGAAGCCCTCCCTGCAGGTTGGCTGGCACATCTGGCATAACAACTCGTTCAACCCGATCTACCGGGCGGAACAGGATCTCCAGCAAATTGCACCGCACTCCGACTTCCTGAAAATCGTGATCTACAACAACTGTGGCGGAGAGCGCCTGGCGAACTACATCCGGAATGTCGGTGGTACGCTCTACGCCGATATTCCCGGACAGGAACTGTTGGACCTTCACTACCGCGTCCTGAACTACGAGGAGAAGTCGCTGAAGGAAATTCCGTTTACCGGGCTTTCGGCTGACTACGTTCATTGCGAAACGAGGCGCGCGCGCGAAGGCCTGGCAGGAACAAAGACTCTTCTGTGTCCCGGAATCGACATCGATATTTCCACCCAAAAGGGCAATAGCCGGTGCTCGCCGGAAGGTGTCCGCTATGCAACGCTGGCGGCATTTCAGGGTGGCACCGATGGCGTGATTCTTTCGCGTAAATACTCCGAGATGACATTGGCAAATCTGCGGGGCGCGGGTATAGCTGTGCGACAGGCGGAGAAGCATGATGGCTGAGCCTGTTACGCCGAATTCAAAAATTCAGTGACTGTGGGTCGAAACGAAAAATGGTGAAGCGATCGTCAGCCTCTGCTCGAGCCCTTCTCGATTGACCACCAGTGTGCGGCTCCAGCCCGGACGATGGCCATGGAAGTATGGGCACCTCCCAGCAAACGATGTGTAACATATCCGTGTTGAGGAAACTCGCTGCGGTTTGAAACCATTATGAAAACTTCAATGGAACCAGCCCGGATCGCCATCCTTGGCTCAGGTTTTGTCGCCGGATTCTACATGCAGGGTCTGGCCGATGTTCCGGAGCAGGTGGTATTGACGAACTACTCCCGCTCGCCTGAACGCGCTCACGAATTTGCCAATCGGTGGAATATCTCGCATCCGTCGACAAATTTGGATGAGTTGATTGCTCGCGACGACATCGATCTCTATATCATCGCTCTGCCGAATGAGGAGCACTTGCCGGTGGGACTGAAACTGGCTCGGGCGGGTAAGAACCAGGTGTGCACAAAGCCCCTGGGCCGGAATCGGAACGAAGCCCGGCAGCTGCGCGATGCGGCAGTGGCATCCGGCGCCGTGCACGGCTATGCCGAGACGGAAGTATTCGCGCCCGCGGTGGTCAAGGCGAGGCAGATGATCGAGAGCGGTGGGATCGGAAAAGTCATATGGGTCCGATCACGCGAATCGCACAGCGGGCCACACAGTTCTCAGTCCTGGGACGCTGCCTTGGCAGGCGGAGGCGCCATGCTCGATCTCGGGTGCCATTGTATTGAAGCTGCGCGGTACTTCTTCGGGAAGGAAGACTCGATCCTCGAGGTGTTCGCGTGGGGCGCCACCCTCGTCCATGGTGATCGGACCAAGGGCGAGGACAACGCGCTCCTGGTACTTCGGTTCGCCAGTGGAGGGATTGCTCATTGCGAGATGTCATGGACCACAAAAGGCGGGCTCGATCTTCGGAATGAGATCCATGGCTCTGAGGGAAGTGTATTTACCGATGTTACTCGCATGACGCCCATCACCGCTTTCACCACAAAAGCAGCTGGCTACGTGGTCGAGAAGGCGGACATAGATTTCGGCTGGACCAAGCCCCTTCCGGAGGAAGCATTCGCTTATGGATATCAGGGCGAGATGAAGCACTTTGTGGAATGTGTTCGGGACGGCCGACAGCCTCGCGAATCGTACGAAGATGGTTACATGGTGAATTGCACTCTCGATGCTGGCTATCGTTCCATGCGTGAACGAGCCTGGATCGCGGTGGAATCTGAGTAGGGACATGCTGCGGCGCAAAAATACACCACGCAATCCCTGACTTGGCTCCTCACCACGGCGGTCGCATCGGCTGCAACGGCTTTTGTTCCTGCTGCTGTTGTTGCTGCGGCGGGACAGAAGGCGCCATCGCCGCCGGCGCCGTTGCGCCGCCTACGCTGAAGGTCGTAGAGGTGCTGTTGGTTGCGCCAAACTGATCCATCACCGTGGCGGTCGCTTGGTACGTCCCGGGCCCGGGAAAAGTCTCCAGCGCGGCCGGAGTGGCGAACTGGCTACCATCGGAAAACCGCAGCTGATAGCTGCTCAGGAATCCGTCGGCATCGGTGGAGGTGGCGGTGCACCCAAGGAAAGTCGTGGCCGATATTTTCGTCAGCGGCTTGAGGGTGATGTTGGCGACCGGGGGAATATCGTCCGGCTCAGCAACCACGTTCAGCGACCCGCTGGCGGTGGTGTTCCCTGCACTATCGAGCGATTGCACCGTTATCTGATGCGTTCCGGTGAAAACCTTCAGCGCGGTATTGAGCGTGTCGCCGTTGGCCGCATATGCCTGCTGGCCATCGATCAACACCCGCATAACCGAAACCGGAGTTCCGGGATTGGCGGAGGCCACCAGCGTGGTCGGCCAGTTCACCGTCGAGCCGTTGGCAGGCGTGGAGATGGTGATGCCACCGGACGATGGTTTCACTGAAAGCTGCTGCACCGCGACCGTCGACGCACCGGCCGCATCGTACACGGAGGCAGTGATGAGGTAGGTTCCCACGGTCGCGTACGTGTGTGAAGCAGATGCTCCGCTGACTTGGGTGCCATCGCCAAAGTCGATCAGCGAGCGGGCGATATTGCCAGACGAACCTGCGGTCGATGCCGTATATGTCAGTGGCCCCGTTTGCGACATTTTGAGCTGGATGCTGGGTGGTTGGTCGCCGGGATGGTAGGCGATCGCTGGCGACATTTTGTTCTGGAAACTGGGCTTGCCGGTTGCTTTCACGTAGACAAAATAAGTGGCGGCGGAAAGGCTCAGTGGGCCCAGATCGAACGCGTGCTTACCCGGCGGCACATCGATCAACTTCGCCAGGTTCGTGCCATCCGTGCTGATGAACACGGTGTAGTGGTCAATTGTGCTCTCGTCGCCGCCGTTAGCGTCCCAATGGATTGTCGTGCCCGACTGCGAAGGCGTGAGATAAATGCAGTTGTCGACGCCTGGCTCGATCGCAGTTCCCTCCTCATAGTCGTTCCAGGTTGCGACCTGCATGGCGGGCAACTGGTTGCTACCGGAGTAGAATTTCCCCGCCTCGCTAAAAGTTTTCAGCCAGATCTGCCCACAGTTCTGTTGGATGACGCGATTGGTTCCCCACGCAGCCAGGGTGTCATTGAACCCCTTATACACAGACCCGAATGCGATGCGCCCAGGCGCCTGCTGCGCCGCTTTGTAGAAAGTGTCCTGGGCGCTCAATTCGGGGTCGAAGGGGTCGTTCGAGTTGATCAGAACCCATGAAAAGCCGCCATCAGATAGTTTCCGGGTCAAACCATCAGGTCCTTGAAAAATCAGCAGAGGATTACCGGGGATGGAGGACACTACGCGGTTCCAATCAATGTAATAAGCGTCCACGAAGAAGAAGAAAACTACCGGCCGGCCATTCATGCGCATGTACGCCGGCGAAGACTCATATTGCGAAGCGACATATTTCAAATCGGAGATGAGTTGATCTGTCACGTCGCATCCATTGGCGATAGCCGCCGAACCCAGTGCCCCCGTATCTTCCATGATGGCGAACTCGAATTGACCTGCATGGGCTTCGGCCTCCGTCTTCAGCAGCCGCGTGGCAGTGTCTATGCTCGTGTTGGCCGCACCGTACCAGGCCGCGATGGCGCCGTCTACGCCGCGGCTGATCATGTCCTCCACCTGCCGGTGGATCTGTCCAGAGTCGTCAGAGCGGTAGCCGACGCCCATGTGGTCCGACCTGCCGAACCAGCCTAGCCACGTCACGTACATTTTGGTGTTCGATCCGCCGGGGAGCAGGGATCGGAGCGGGAGTTTGCTGACGTTGCCCGCCCCGGTGTTGCCGTCTGTCTGCCGCGTAAAGGAATCAGCCGTGCTCGTGTTGTTACTGGTTTCCGCCTGCAGTGTGGTAGTGGCTTCCGGAACCGGACTCGTGGGTCCGGACGGTGTTGGTGCACTTTTCGCACCTCCTCCACCGCAGGCGGTTAGCGAAAAAGCAAGGCACGTACCCGCAAGTGAAATGACGACATATTTCAGCGTGAAAGGAAGGCGAATCGAAAACATTGAGGAACACCTACTTCGTGAGGGACTCCAGGCGGAGAACTACCCCAACGCGGGTAAGATGAGGAACGAGCTATGCATGTTGTCTCGTTGATAACAGCGAGAACCACAGTGCCCTCCAAAGAATCTTGCAAATGTTGGGATGATTCAGTGCAGACGCGGTGCGCGCTTTGCACCGAAGGCGTTCCAGAGAGCCGGCTCCCGCGAGCTTCCGCCTCACGGAAGGTACTCCCGTCGCGGCAACAGCCAGAAAGGCATCCTGAATTAATCGTCGAAGCCTCCATTTCACTGATCGACAAGTACGAAGCCGCCTGCTTGGTGCGCAACAAGCCGCGAGCTAATACCGGCATCGAAGACATAACAACTCCTCATGCTCCATAGAATTCCGACTGCAATCGAACCGACAATCGAGCATGTCGGATGATGGAGCCAATCGGCTCCTCGGTCAAATCTGCTACGGTGACCAGCAAAGCAACTGGCACGAAGACTGACCTCGGCATTGATGCTGACGCAAATTTCAGACCCGTGATCCGACAGGTGCAGGCGCAGGCAAG